>Ga0209798_10000056_pt1 | contig 59473 bp, 56 predicted proteins | sample DOMMetBare3Fresh_FD_187475 | JGI IMG/M metagenome (GOLD analysis project Ga0209798, IMG submission 187475) | Wetland sediment microbial communities from St. Louis River estuary, USA, under dissolved organic matter induced mercury methylation -... | ecosystem: Environmental > Aquatic >...
ACCCTACTAGTCTGATCGCACTAGCGCGCCGGAATCGCAGCCGAGGCCGGCCGCGATCCACCGCCTGGCGAGGGCTGCCAGCATGGGGCGCTTCGGGTCCGCCACTGCGCACCGGTAGCGGCGCGCAGGATCGTCCCACCGCAAGGCACGGCATGCGCCATGCCACCGTCGACTGACGATGATGCCGACCGGGCAGGGCTGCGACAGGCAGCACACGCCGCAGCCGTTGCAACTCGCGCCCAGAGCCGGCTTGGCCGGGGCGAGCGCATGGATGCGGATGATGTCGGCGCGCATGGACTGCGATCGTGCCGATTTCGCCGTCGCTTCGATCGCCGCAACAGCGGTGCGAACACGGTCTTCGTGTCAGCAATCGTTCAACCTTCGGTGCTAGAGTGCGCTCCCTGAAACAGATCGTTCCTTCCCGCCCTTCAAGGCGCGAACGCTAGTCCGCCCACCGGTGAAGCCGGGTTGCGGAAGGTTGTGCAACCCATCGACGCCGCGCAGACCGCGGCCAAAGGTGAGCGAAGATGATGCAGCAATACAGGTCGAACTCGTACCTGTTCGGGGGCAACGCCCCCTACGTCGAAGAGCTCTACGAAGCCTACCTCGACAACCCCGGCAGCGTGCCCGACAACTGGCGCGCCTACTTCGACCGGCTGCAGAACGTGCCCGCGGTCGACGGCACCGACACTCGCGACGTGGCGCATGCGCCGGTGGTCGAATCGTTCGCCCAGCGTGCCAAGGCCAACGCCTTTGCGCTGAAGGCCAGCGAGGCCGACCTCGCCGTCGCGCGCAAGCAGGTCCATGTCCAGTCGCTGATCGCGGCGTACCGCTTCCTCGGCAGCCGCTGGGCCGATCTCGACCCCTTGAAGCGCACCGAGCGGCCCAAGATCCCCGAACTCGAGCCGGCGTTCTACGACCTGACCGAGTCGGACATGGACATCACGTTCTCGGCGGCGAACACCTACTTCACCAAAGCCGAGAACATGACTCTGCGGGAAATCCTGCAGTCGTTGCGCGACACCTATTGCTCGACCATCGGTGCCGAATTCATGCACTGCACCGACCCGGCCGAGAAGCGCTGGTGGCAGGAGCGGCTGGAGTCGATCCGCAGCAAGCCCACCTTCACGGCCGACGAGAAGAAGCACATCCTGGACCGCCTGACCGCGGCCGAGGGCCTGGAGCGCTTCCTGCACACCAAGTACGTGGGCCAGAAGCGCTTCTCGCTCGAAGGCGGCGAGAGCTTCATCGCGTCGATGGACGAACTGATCCAGCGCGCCGGCGAGAAGGGCGTGCAGGAGATCGTGATCGGCATGGCGCACCGCGGGCGCCTGAACGTGCTCGTCAACACGCTGGGCAAGATGCCCAAGGACCTGTTCGCAGAGTTCGATCACACCGCGGCCGAAGCCTTGCTGGCCGGCGACGTGAAGTACCACCAGGGCTTCTCGAGCGACGTGACGACACCCGGTGGGCCGGTGCACCTGTCGCTGGCTTTCAACCCGAGCCACCTCGAGATCGTCAACCCGGTGGTCGAGGGCAGCGTCAAGGCGCGCCAGGACCGCCGCGGCGACACGTCCGGCGGCCAGGTGCTGCCGATCCTCGTGCACGGCGATGCCGCGTTCGCGGGCCAGGGCGTGGTGATGGAAACGCTGGCGCTGGCGCAGACGCGCGGCTACTTCACCGGCGGCACGGTGCACCTGGTGATCAACAACCAGATCGGCTTCACGACCAGCGATCCGCGCGACAGTCGCTCGACGCTGTACTGCTCCGACGTCGTCAAGATGATCGAAGCCCCGGTGCTGCACGTCAACGGCGACGACCCCGAGGCCGTGGTGCTGTGCACGCAGCTGGCGATGGACTACCGCCAGCAGTTCAAGAAGGACGTGGTGGTCGACATCATCTGCTTCCGCAAGCTCGGCCACAACGAGCAGGACACGCCGGCGCTGACGCAGCCGCTGATGTACAAGGTGATCGCCAAGCATCCCGGCACGCGCAAGCTCTACGGTGACAAGCTGGTGGCGCAGGAAGTGCTGGCGGCCGAGGGCCCGGACGAGATGGTCAAGGCCTTTCGCGCCGCGATGGACGCGGGCAAGCACACGGTCGATCCGGTGCTGACCAACTTCAAGAGCAAGTACGCGGTCGACTGGGCGCCATTCCTCAACCGCAAATGGACCGATGCGGCCGACACGGCCTTGCCGCTGGCCGAGGTCAAGCGCCTGGCCGAGCGCATCACCACGCTGCCCAAGGACTTCAGGGCCCACCCGTTGGTCGAGAAGGTGATCGCCGACCGCGCCGCGATGGGCCGCGGCGAGATCAATGTCGACTGGGGCATGGGCGAGCACATGGCGTTCGCCTCGCTGGTGGCCAGCGGCTACCCGGTGCGTCTGTCGGGCGAGGATTGCGGCCGCGGCACCTTCGTGCACCGCCATGCGGTGCTGCACGACCAGAACCGCGAGAAGTGGGACACCGGCACCTACGTGCCCCTGTCCAACGTGGCCGATGGGCAGGCGCCTTTCGTCGTGATCGACTCGATCCTGTCGGAGGAGGCCGTGCTCGGATTCGAGTACGGCTACGCCTCGGCCGAGCCCAACACGCTGACGATCTGGGAAGCCCAGTTCGGCGACTTCGTCAACGGCGCGCAGGTCGTGATCGACCAGTTCATCGCCGCCGGCGAGGTCAAGTGGGGCCGTGTCAACGGCCTGACGCTGATGCTGCCGCACGGCTACGAAGGGCAGGGGCCGGAGCACAGCTCGGCACGCCTGGAGCGCTTCATGCAACTCGCGGCCGACAACAACATGCAGGTGGCGCAGCCCACCAATGCGAGCCAGATCTTCCACCTGCTGCGCCGCCAGATGGTGCGCATGTTCAGGAAGCCGCTGATCATCCTGACGCCCAAGTCGCTGCTGCGCGCCAAGGACGCCACCTCGCCGCTGTCGGAGTTCACCCGCGGCGAATTCCGGACCGTGATCGGCCCGGCACGCGCCGAGGTCGAGCCCGACAAGGTCAAGCGCGTGATCGCCTGCTCGGGCAAGGTGGCCTACGACCTGATCAGAAAGCGCGACGAGAAGAAGGCCTGGGACGTGGCGATCGTTCGCGTGGAACAGCTCTACCCGTTCCCGCACAAGGCCTTTGCAGCCGAGATGAAGCGCTTCCCGGAAGTCACCGAGGTCGTGTGGTGCCAGGACGAACCGCAGAACCAGGGAGCCTGGTTCTTCATCCAGCACCAGATCCACGAGAACATGAGCGACGGTCAGCGCCTGGGTTATGCCGGCCGCCCCGCGTCGGCCTCGCCGGCGGTGGGCTACTCGCACCTGCACGTCGAGCAGCAGAAGGCGCTGCTCGAGCAGGCCTTCGGCAAGCTCAAGGGCTTCGTGCTCTCGAAGTAACGGCAAGAAGAAAGAAGAAGATGGCACTCGTTGAAGTCAAGGTCCCGCAACTGTCGGAATCGGTCGCCGAAGCGACCTTGTTGCAGTGGAAGAAGCAGCCCGGCGAAGCCGTGGCCATGGACGAAATCCTGATCGAGATCGAGACCGACAAGGTCGTGCTCGAGGTGCCTGCGCCCGCTGCCGGCGTGCTGGCGGCGCATGTCGTCGCCAGCGGCGGCACGGTGACGAGCGATCAGGTGATCGCGAAGATCGATACCGAGGCCAAGGCGGGTGCGGCAGCCGCACCCGCTGCCCCCGCACCCTCCGGTGCCGCACCGAGCGCGGCAGCGGCGCCGGCCGACAAATCGGGCATCGCGATGCCCGCCGCGGCCAAGCTGATGGCCGACAACAAGCTCGCTGCGGGTTCGGTGGCCGGCACGGGCCGCGACGGTCGCGTGACCAAGGGCGATGTGCTCGGCGCACTGGCGGCGGCACCGGCCGCAGCGCCCATGGCCATGGCCGTGGCCGCTGCTCCGGCCGTCGCCAAGCCCTTGCAGTCGGTCGCGCCGCCGGCGGCGATGAACCTCGGCGACCGGCCCGAGCAGCGCGTGCCGATGTCGCGCCTGCGCGCGCGCGTCGCCGAGCGATTGCTCCAATCGCAGGCCACCAACGCCATCCTCACCACGTTCAACGAGGTGAACATGGCGCCGCTGATGGAGATGAGGAAGCGCTTCCAGGAGAAGTTCGAGAAGGAGCACGGCTGCAAGCTCGGCTTCATGAGCTTCTTCGTCAAGGCGGCGGTGCACGCGCTGAAGAAGTACCCGGTGCTCAACGCGAGCGTCGACGGCAACGACATCGTCTACCACGGCTACTTCGACATCGGCATCGCGGTGGGTTCGCCGCGCGGCCTGGTGGTGCCGATCCTGCGCAACGCCGACCAGATGAGCTTCGCCGACGTCGAGAAGAAGATCGCCGAGTACGGCAAGAAGGCCGGCGAAGGCAAGTTGTCGATCGAGGAACTCTCGGGCGGCACGTTCTCGATCTCCAACGGCGGCGTGTTCGGCTCGATGCTCTCGACCCCGATCATCAACCCGCCGCAGAGCGCGATCCTGGGCGTGCACGCGACCAAGGACCGCGCCGTGGTGGAAAACGGCCAGGTCGTCGTGCGCCCGATCAACTACCTCGCGATGAGCTACGACCACCGCATCATCGATGGCCGCGAGGCGGTGCTCGGGCTGGTGGCGATGAAGGAAGCGCTCGAAGATCCGGCGCGTCTGCTGTTCGACATCTGAGGGCGCGACGATGGCCAAGCATTTCGACGTCGTCGTCATCGGCGCCGGCCCCGGCGGGTACATCGCTGCTATCCGTGCGGCGCAGCTGGGCCTGTCCGCCGCCTGCATCGACGAGTGGAAGAACGACAAGGGCGGCCCGGCACCGGGCGGCACCTGCACCAATGTCGGCTGCATCCCGAGCAAGGCGCTGCTGCAGTCCAGCGAGCACTTCGAGCACGCGGGCCACGCGTTCGCCGACCACGGCATCGGCCTGAAGGACCTGAGCATCGACGTGGCGAAGATGCTCAAGCGCAAGGACACCGTCGTCAAGCAGAACAACGACGGCATCCTGTACCTGTTCAAGAAGAACAAGGTGACGTTCTTTCATGGCCGTGGATCGTTCGTGAAGGCGACCGATGCCGGCTGGGAGATCCAGGCCGGCGAGGAGTCCCTGGTCGCCAAGCATGTCGTCGTCGCCACCGGTTCCAGCGCGCGTGCGCTGCCCGGCGTGCCCTTCGACGAGGAACGCGTGCTCTCGAACGACGGCGCGTTGCGCATCGGCGCGGTGCCGAAGAAGCTCGGCCTGATCGGCTCGGGCGTGATCGGCCTGGAGATGGGTTCGGTGTGGCGCCGCCTGGGCGCGGAGGTGTCGGTGCTCGAAGCGCTGCCGGTGTTCCTCGGCGCGGTCGACGAGCAGATCGCCAAGGAGGCATGGAAGGCGTTCACCAAGCAGGGCCTGAAGATCCAACTCGGTGTCACGGTCGGAGAAGTCAAGACGGGCAAGGCCAACGTGAGCGTGGCCTACACCGACGCCAAGGGTGTGGCTGGCAAGCTCGATGTCGATCGCCTGATCGTCTCGATCGGGCGCGTGCCCAACACTGCCGGGCTCGACGCCGACGGCGTGGGCCTGATTCTCGACTCACGGGGTGCGATCGTGGTGGACGAGGAGTGCCGCACCAACCTGGCCAACGTGTGGGCGGTGGGCGACGTGGTGCGTGGACCGATGCTCGCCCACAAGGCCGAGGAGGAAGGTGTGGCCGTGGCCGAGCGCATCGCCGGCCAGCACGGGCACGTGAATTTCAACACCATCCCCTGGGTCATCTACACGAGCCCCGAGATCGCGTGGGTGGGCGAGACGGAGCAGCAGTTGAAGGCGCGCGGCGTGGCCTACAAGGCCGGCACGTTTCCCTTCGTGGCCAACGGGCGGGCGCGTGCGCTCGGCGACACGACGGGCCTGGTCAAGATGCTGGCCGACGCCAGGACCGATGAAATCCTCGGCGTGCACATCGTCGGGCCGATGGCCTCCGAACTGATCGCCGAAGCGGTGGTCGCGATGGAGTTCAAGGCCAGCAGCGAAGACCTGGCGCGCATCTGCCACGCCCATCCGTCGCTGTCCGAGGCGACCAAGGAAGCAGCGCTGGCCGTGGACAAGCGAACCCTGAATTTCTAGCGTGGGTGTCCGCGCCCTCTACGAGGCCACGCTGAGCCAGCGCGGCTACAGCAGCGATCCGGCACAACTGGTCGCTGTGAGCTCCTTGGAGCGCTGCGAGAACGAATGGGCCGATTACAAGGCGCGCCGTGGCAATGCGGTGACGAAATTGCTGGTGCGCCCGCCGATCCCGCGTGGCGTCTACATGTGGGGCGGGGTCGGACGTGGCAAGAGCTTCCTGATGGACTGCTTCTTCCAGTCGGTGCCGTTGACGCGCAAGACGCGGCTGCACTTCCACGAGTTCATGCGCGAGGTGCACCGCGAGCTGCAGGAACTCAAGGGCACGCCCGATCCACTGCAGGAACTCGGCCGCCGTATTGCGCGCCGCTTTCGCCTGATCTGCTTCGACGAGTTCCATGTCGCCGACGTCACCGATGCGATGATCCTGCATCGTCTGCTCGAGGCGTTGTTCGCCAACCGCGTGTCGATCGTCACCACATCGAACTTCCATCCCGATGCGCTGTACCCCAACGGTCTGCACCGTGACCGGATCCTGCCCGCGATCGAGTTGTTGAAGGACAGGCTCGAGGTCATCAACGTCGACGGCGGCACCGACTACCGGCAACGCACGCTGGCCCAGGTCGAGCTGTACCACTGGCCGCTCGGTCCGCAGGCGGAAGCCGCGTTGACGCGCGCGTTCGAGCAACTGGCCGAGGCGCGTGACGAGAACCCGGTCCTCTACATCGAACAGCGCGAGATCACCGCCCGGCGCAAGGCGGGCGGCGTGGTCTGGTTCGACTTCAAGTGGCTGTGCGGCGGCCCGCGCTCGCAGAACGACTACCTCGAGATCGCCACCCGCTTCCACACGCTGATCCTGGCCAATGTGCCGCAGATGCCGCCGCGCATGGCCAGCGAGGCGCGGCGATTCACCTGGCTGGTGGATGTCTTGTACGACCGGCGCGTCAAGCTCATCATGTCGGCGCAGGTCCCGCCCGACCAGCTTTACCCGGAGGGGCCGCTGGCCCACGAGTTCCCGCGCACGGTGTCCCGCCTGACCGAGATGCAATCTCCGCAATTCCTGGCCCTGGAGCGACGCGATGTCGATACTTCGCTTACTTGATCATGGGCGGGTGTTGGCGCTGAGTCTGGCTGCATTGGCCAGCGCCCAGGCTGCCGATGACATCGCAGGACAACGAGCGCGCATCGCGGCCGAACGTGCAGCCGTGCTGACCCGGGCACGCACCGGCGAGGCAGCCTGCGCCAGCGAATTTGCCGTCTCGGCTTGTGTCAAGGCCGTACGGGCCGAGCGCCGCGCAGCGCTGCAGCAGCTCGATCGGCAACGTGCCCTGCTCGACGACGCGCAACGCAAGCAACGCGCCGCCGAACGAGTCGCGCGCCTGCGCGAGCGTCAGGAAGCCGCCGCGCGTGACAGCGAGAGACCGCCGGTCGAAGTCAAGACGCGCGCGCCGCATGCCGCAGCGCCCGAGCGCTCGGCAAGCCAGGCGAGTGCTGAACAAGCCCGCCGCACCGCGCACGCGGCGCAGGCCGCATCGGCCGTTGCCGCAGGCGACGCCAAGGCAGCCGAGCGCGCCGCCGCTTCGGCCCGGCGCGAGCGTGAAGCGGCCACGCACAGGGCGCTGGTCGAAAAGCGCAACCAGGCGCAAGCTCAGAAGAAACCGCCGGCCAAACCCTTGCCGGCACCGGCGTCGGCCCCGAGCTGAGGCCTACTTGCCCAGCGGGTCCACCCGCACCAGCGCCAGTGACAGGTTGTCGCCGCCGCCGCGCGCACGTTGACGCGCCTTGGAGACCAGCATCTCGCTGGCCTCGCGCGCCGGCAGCGCGTGCACGATGGCGCCCAGTTCCTTGGGGGTGAAGTAGTGCCACAGGCCGTCGCTGCAGGCGAGCACGCTGTCGCCGACTTCCAGCGCGCCGAGGCTGCGCACCGCAATCGGCGGATCCTGGTGCGTGCCCAGGCAGCCGGTCAGCAGGTTCGACTGAGGATGCGCGTTGGCCTCTTCCTCGGTGATCTGTCCCTCGTCGATCAATCGCTGCACGAAGGAGTGGTCGATCGTTCGCGTGACCATGTCCGGCCCGCGGAAGTGGTAGACACGCGAATCGCCCGCGTGCACGATGTCGCATTGCCGGTTGGGCCCGATCAGGAAGGCTGCGATCGTGCTGTGGGGCTCTTCCTCGGCCGTGATTGCGGTCAGCTTGATCATCAGGTGCGACTCGGTGACCAGCTGTGTCAGCAGTTCGCCTGCGTCGTCCTTGGCCGGCGCATGGCGCTCGTAGAGTTGCTTCGACACCATGATGACCTGGTCGGCCGCCTTGCGCCCACCGCTCTTGCCGCCCATCCCGTCGGCCACCACCGCCAATGCGCAGCCCGGCACCCGGCCATGGGGGATCAACTCGACCTGGTCCTGCTGGTATTGCCGGTCGCCGCGATGCATGCCGGTCGAGGCATTGAGGCGGTAGGCGGTGACGTTGGCAACGGTCATGTCGCAATATAGGTCATGTGCGCAACGAACAGCACTTGCCGGTCGTGACGCTGTGCAATCTTGCCGGGCGAATACACTGACTGCCGGATGGACGACAACCTGCATTCGCCGCAACGACGACTGATCGAATTGCGCATCGAGCACGCCGATCTGAACAACATGATCGATCGCCTGGCCGACCAGACACCGCTCGATGACCTGGCGCTGCGCCGCCTGAAGAAACGCAGGCTGCTGCTGCGCGACCAGATCGCGCAGCTCGAGGCGATGGCCGATCCGCCCGAGTTGGCGTGACCACGCTGGGCGAAGCCGTCGCGCAGGCCTTCGGCGCGGGTGGGCCCCTGGCGCAGTCCGAGCCGGGTTATGTCGAGCGTTCCGTGCAGCAGGAGTTCGCGCAAGCCGTGGCGGCGGCCATCGAGGCCCAGGGGGCCTTGGTGGCGGAGGCAGGCACGGGCGTCGGCAAGACGTTCGCCTATCTCGTTCCGTTGCTGCTGGCCGGCAAGCGCGCTCTCGTTTCGACCGCCACAAAGAGCCTGCAGGATCAGCTGTTCCTGCGTGACCTGCCACGCCTGGTGCAGTCCTTGGGCATGCCGGTGCGAGTGGCCTTGCTCAAGGGCCGCTCGAGCTACCTGTGCCTGCACCGTCTCGAGCAGGCGCGTCAAGGCGGCGCGCCCGGGCAGCCGGTGCTGCTGCCCGACCGGTTCGCGGTGCGCGCGCTGTCGCGCATCGAAGCCTGGGCGCCGTCGACGCGCACCGGTGACCTGGCCGAGATCGATGGACTGGACGATCGTTCGCCGGTGATCCCGCTCGTCTCCTCGACACGTGAAAACTGCCTCGGCGGCGATTGCCCGCAGTTCGCCGCATGCCATGTGGTCAGGGCGCGGCGTGAAGCCATGGCGGCCGACCTGGTCGTCATCAACCACCACCTCTTCTTCGCCGACATCGCGCTGCGCGACAGCGGCGTGGCCGAACTGCTGCCGAGCGTCGAGGCGGCAGTGTTCGACGAGGCGCACCAACTGGTCGACACCGGCGTGCAGTTTCTCGGTCTGATGGTCGGCAGCGCGCAGGCGATCGATTTCGCGCGCGACCTGGTCGGCGTCGGCCTGGCGCAGGCACGCGGTCTGGCCGACTGGTCGGCGCTGGCCGGCGCCGTCGAGCAGGCAGCGCGCGAACTGCGCCTGGCAGCGGCCGGACCGCTGCGCGAGGTGCGCGCGATGCTCAAGTTGCGTTGGAGCGAGCGCGCCGGCCAGGCGACGTTCACCGCCGCGCTCGGCGCGCTGGCCCTGGCGTACGACGCGGCGACCCAGGCGCTCGAGGCGGTGATCGACCTCGGCCCCGACATCTCCCGATTGCGCGAGCGTGCGAGTGAACTGGCAGCCGGTGCGCGCCGATTCGAGACCGAGGCTGCGCCCGGACATGTGCGCTGGATCGACCTGACGGCCCATTCGGCACGCCTGGTCGAGTCGCCGCTGGACATCCGCGACATGCTGACCGAGCAACGTCGCCGCACGCCCAAGGCCTGGATCTTCACGTCGGCCACGCTGGGCGACGACGAGCGCCTGACCTGGTTCACACGCGCGGCGGGTCTGGACGACGCCACCACGCTGCGCCTGGGCAGCCCGTTCGACTACGCGGCGCATGCCCGGCTGTACGTGCCGGCGCGCTTTCCCAAACCCAACGAGGCCGACCATCCGCGCGCAGTGGCCGAACTGGCGGCCCGTTGCGCGGCGGCATTGAACGGTCGCACGTTCGTGCTGACGACCACGCTGCGCGCCCTGCCGCTGGTGGCCGACACACTGCGTGCCGGGCTCGACGCCGCAGGCGCCGGCCACGTCGAGGTGCTGGTGCAGGGCAGCGGCCCCAAGCGCACCTTGCTGCAGCGCTTTCTTGCCGCGGAGGCGGCCGTGCTGGTGGGCTCGCAGACATTCTGGGAGGGCATCGATGTGCCCGGTGACGCGCTTCAGTGCGTGCTGATCGACAAGCTGCCGTTCCCGCCGCCCAATGATCCTCTCGTCGAGGCGCGCGTCAAGCGCGTACAGGCCAACGAGGGCAATGCATTCGACGAGGTCTTCGTCTCCGATGCCGCGGTCTCGCTCAAGCAGGGCGCTGGGCGCCTGGTGCGCAGCGAGACTGACCGTGGCCTGCTGGTGGTGTGCGACCCCCGCATGGCGAGCATGCGCTACGGCCGGCGCCTGATCGCGGCGTTGCCGCCGATGACGCGCGTCGTGGAGGAGTCGGACGCACTGGCCTGGCTGGCCGAGCTCGCGGCTCGGCACTGAGCGGCCCTTACCAGAACTGCCACCAGGCCTTGTTGCGCTGGCGCGTGCCGCCCGCCTTCAGATAGGAACTGTTGGGGAAGTTTTTGGTCAGCACGCGTTCCGCGTCGGCGCGCAACTGGTCCATGCCCAGCCTTTCGTAGCTGGCCACCATGATCGCCAAGGCTTCCTCGTTGGCGGGGGCCTGCTGGAACTCGGTGATCGACTGCTGGGCCCGGTTCACGGCCGCAACGTAGGCGCCGCGACGGAAGTAGTAGCGCGCCACATGGACCTCGTACTCGGCCAGCGCGTTGACGATGTAGTCCATGCGCAGCTTGGCGTCGGCTGCGTAACGCGAGTTGGGAAACTGCTCGACCACCTGCTTGAACGACTGGTACGACTCGCGCGAGGCCTGCTGGTCGCGTTCGGACAAATCCTGGCGCGACAGCATCGACAGCACACCCAGGTTGTCGTTGAAGTTGACGATGCCGCGCAGGTAATAGGCGTAGTCGAGCGCCGGGCTCGAGGGCTGCAGCTTGATGAAGCGATCGAGCGTGGCCAGCGACGTCGCGCGTTCGCCGCTCTTGTACTGCGTGTAGGCCAGATCGAGAGCAGCCTGTTGCGCGAGCAGCGTGCCCGCGGCACGGCCCTCGACGCGCTCGAGCAGCTTGCCCGCCTTGTCCCAGGCGCCGCTGGCCATCTCATCCTTGGCCTCTGCGTACAATTTTTCGACCGCCTGGGTCGAATTGGGGTCTTCTTTCGGCGTCGAGCCGCAGCCTGCGAGGTTAAGAAACGCTGCCGCGAGAATGGGCAGCCAAAGGCGACGGATCATGGTGCGCAACAGGGTCGGCGGGCAACCCGATGTCCAGAGCGGAAAACAACGCAGATTATAAGGACGCGATCGGTGACGACGAGATCGACACCGGCGTCGAGCGTCGCAGCTTCGTCGTCGACATGGCGCTGCGGGGCCAGCGCCTGGACAAGGCGTTGGTGCTGCACGCCGACGAGTTCTCGCGCAGCCACCTGCAAGGCCTGATCGAGCGCGGTCTGGTCAGCGTCGATGGCGCGCCGGCACGCACCGCCTCGCAACGCCTGCGCCTCGGGCAGCGAGTCGAAGTGGCACTCGAGCCGACCGATGAAAGCCGGGCCTTCATGCCCGAGGCGATGGCCTTGGCGGTGGTGTACGAGGACGAGCACCTGCTGGTGATCGACAAGCCGGCTGGCCTGGTGGTGCACCCGGCGCCCGGTCATTGGCGCGGTACGCTGATGAACGGTGTGCTGGCCCACCATGGGGGTGCGACGCTGTTGCCTCGCGCGGGCATCGTGCATCGCCTGGACAAGGACACCTCGGGACTGATGGTGGTGGCCAAGACCCTGCCCGCCATGACCGCGCTGGTGTGTGCGATCGCCGCACGCGAGATCAGGCGTGAATACCTCGCGCTGGCGCACGGCGAGGTGGCGCCCGAGCCCTTCTCGATCACGGCATCGATCGGACGCGACCCGGTGTCGCGCATTCGCATGGCCGTGCTGGCCTCGGGCAGGACTGCACGCACCGATGTCAGGCGCCTGGCCTTTGCCGCCGGCGTGAGCGCCGTCGAGTGCCGGCTTCACACCGGCCGTACGCACCAGATCCGGGTTCACCTGGCGTCGCGTGGGCACCCCCTGGTGGCAGACCTGCTGTATGGGGGTGCGTGCGCGCTCGGGTTGGACCGACAGGCACTGCATGCCGCGAGGCTGGGCCTGACGCATCCGGTCGAAGGCCGGCTGCTGGTGTTTGAAGCGCCGTTGCCTGCCGATTTGCGCTCGGCCTGGCATCAGGTGGCCGGGCGCTAGCCGAACCCCGATTTGCACCGCTACAATGTCGTATCGCTCCAGGCCGATCGGTTCGAACCGCCGCCAGGGCAGCCCGCAAGTGCATCGCGCCGCGCACGCCTGAAATTGCGCCGCGCCCCACGGGCCCGCATTCCAACGCTGATGAACCCCGCCGGCCCCGGCCGGTGTACGCCGCCCTCATGAACACTTCGCAGGCCAAGCGCGTCCTCGAAACTGCGCTCATCTGTGCGCAGCAGCCGTTGCCGATCGCGGCGCTGCGTGCGCTGTTCGACGAGCAGGTCGGGGTCGACACGCTCAAGAGCCTGCTCGACGAGTTGGTCCGGGACTGGGAAGGGCGGGGTGTGGAGTTGGTGCCGCTGGCCAGCGGATGGCGCTTCCAGAGCCGGCCGGAGATGCGCGCCTACCTCGATCGCCTGAATCCCGAGAAACCGCCGAAGTATTCGCGTGCCGTCCTCGAGACGCTGGCCATCGTGGCCTACCGGCAGCCCGTGACACGCGGTGACATCGAAGACATCCGGGGTGTGGTCGTGGGCAGCCCGATCGTCAAGCAGCTCGAGGACCGTGGCTGGATCGAAGCGATCGGGCATCGTGAGGCACCTGGCCGCCCGGCCTTGTACGCCACCACGCGACAGTTCCTCGACGACCTGGGCCTGTCGAGCCTGGATCAGCTGCCAGCGCTCGACGGCGCTGGCGAGGAGCGGCTGGCGCAGGCGTTGGCCCAACAACCCGGACTGATCGATGCCGAGGTGGCTGCCGATGGCCAGGCCTCGCTGTTGCTCGAGCCGGCCGATGCGTCGGCGACGCAGCCTTCGGGCGACACCCTCGCCACCGCACCATGAACGACAACGACGAACAGCCGACCCTGCCTCCCGCGGACGTGCCGCAAGAGGAGGTAGCGCGTCCGCGTCGCCGCCGCACACCGGTCCAGGCCGATACATCGGGCAATCCGTCGGATGCCAGCCAGGAGCCAGCGCAGGAGGTCGGGGCTGCACAAGCACCTGCGGGCGAGGCCTCGCAAGCGTCCGACGGTGCGGGCGATGCCGACGGCCCGCAGCGCCCGCGCCGCAAGCGGCGCCGCGGCCGCAAGGGGCGCGGTCCTCGCGACGAAGGCGACGCGGCGACGTCGCCGCCCCGACCGGCAGCTGAAATCCCGCCCGCGCCGGACACCAGTGAGCTCTTCGCGACCGTGACGGCCGACGGATTCGACGCCGACGTCGAGGCCGAGGCGCCTGCCGGTGACGACGAGGCGGCGCCGATCGAGCCGGACGCCGCCGCGCCGGACAAGCGCATCCTGGCACCCGATGCGCAGGCGCCCAAGCTGCAGAAGGTCCTGGCCCAGTCGGGTCTCGGGTCGAGGCGCGACCTCGAGCAGATGATCGTCGATGGCCGCGTGAGCGTGAACGACGAGCCTGCCCATGTGGGCCAGCGCGTGTCCTGGGGCGACCGCGTGGCCATCGATGGCAAGCCGGTCAAGGTTCGCATCGCGCCGTTGCCCACGCGTGTGCTGGCGTATCACAAGCCGGTCGGTGAGGTGGTCACGCTCGACGACCCGGAAGGACGGCCCACCGTGTTCCGCAAGCTGCCGCGCCTGGTGCACGGCAAGTGGCAATCGGTCGGGCGTCTGGACATCAACACCGAAGGGCTGCTGCTGTTCACCACCTCGGGCGAACTGGCCAACCGGTTGATGCACCCGCGCTTCGGCGTCGAGCGCGAGTATGCGGTGCGCGTGCTCGGCACCTTGAGCGACGAGGCTCGCGAGAAACTGATGGCCGGGGTGCCGATCGAGGGCCAGATGGCCTCGTTCCTGCGCATCGAGGACGGCGGCGGCGAGGGTGTGAACCACTGGTACCGCGTGGTGATCGCGGAAGGACGCAATCGCGAGGTCCGCAAACTGTTCGACTCGGTCGGCTTGGCCGTGAGCCGTCTGATCCGCATCCGCTATGGCGCCATCGTCCTGCCACGCGGCCTCAAGCGCGGCATGGCCGTCGATCTCGCCGAAGACGACGTCAAGATGCTGCGCCGGATCACCGGCCTGGGGGTGCGCGGCGAGTCGCGTCAACAGCCGCCACCGAAGAAGCAGCGCCATCGTCCCGACGCCGGCGAAGCGCCGCCGCGCGAACCGCGAGCGCCCAGGGCAGCCCAGGAGCCGCGTCCTGCACGTGAGCCGCGCGAGCCTCGTGAGCCGCGCGAGATCCCCTCGCCGTTGACCACCACGCCGCGCGGCGGGGCTCCACGCAACCGTCGCGGCGGTCAACCCTCGATGCATGAGGGTTTCGGCGACGCCGCACTGCGCGCGCGCGAACACGAATTCGATTCGCACGAGGAGGTCGTCGATCCGACGGCCGACTTCGTCGACATCCCGAACCCGTTGCAGCAGACCTTCGACCGGCGCGCCGCGAGGGAGGCGCAACGCCCACAACGCGAATACGGCGACGACGCACCGATTCCCAATCCTTTGCAGCAGAACTTCGACCAGCGCGCGCTCAAGGCCGCAGCCCGCGCGCCGCAGCGCGAGGCCGATGACGATGGCCCGATTCCCAACCCGCTGCAACAGACCTACGACAAGCGTTTCGCCAAGGGCGCGGCGCCTGGCGCAAGCGGTGGCGGTGCCGGTGGCGCGGGCCAGCGCGGGCGCGCCAAGAAGCGCGGGGGTGGCAGCAAGGGGGGTGGTGCCGCCGCGCAGCCCGACCCGATGCGCACGGCCGTGGGCTACATCGGCGCCGACGCCTACCTGGGCAAGAAGGGCGGTGGCGGCGGCGGGAACCGAGGCCGGCGGGGCGGCCCGCGCAAGGCGCGCTGAGCGCGGCCCACCCGAGGCTCGCGGCTACAATGCAAGGCTTTGCCAAGTCATTGATTTTCTGGAGACTTTTTCACCATGGCGATCGAACGCACGCTGTCCATCATCAAGCCCGATGCGGTGGCGAAGAATGTCATCGGCCAGATCTACGCCCGCTTCGAAGGTGCTGGCCTGAAGGTCGTCGCGGCCCGGATGGCGCACTTGTCCAGGGGTGAAGCCGAGGCGTTCTATGCCGTGCACAAGGCGCGGCCCTTCTTCGATGATCTGGTCAAGTTCATGATCTCGGGCCCGGTGATGATCCAGGTGCTCGAAGGCGAGGGTGCGATAGCCAAGAACCGCGAGTTGATGGGCGCCACCGATCCCAAGAAGGCCGCCAAGGGCACGATCCGCGCCGACTTCGCTGCCAGCATCGATGCCAACGCGGTGCACGGTTCGGACGCGCCGGAAACCGCCGCGGTCGAGATCGCGTTCTTCTTCCCCGGCATGGCGATCTACTCGCGATAAGTATCGATGGCTGCGAACCTTCTCGATCTCGATCTCGAAGGACTCACGGCCTTTTGCGACAGCCTGGGCGAGAAGCGTTTTCGCGCCACTCAGTTGCTGCGTTGGATCCACCAGAAAGGCGCACACGACTTTGCGCAGATGAGTGACCTGGCAAAGTCGTTTCGCGACAAGCTCGCGCAGGTGGCAACGATCACGCCGCTGCCGGTGGTGACCGAACATGCCTCTGCCGACGGCACGGTGAAATGGCTGTTCGACGTCGGCGCGGGCAATGCGGTGGAGACCGTGTTCATCCCGGAGGACGATCGCGGCACGCTGTGCATTTCATCGCAGGCCGGTTGTGCGGTGGGCTGCCGCTTCTGCTCGACGGGCCACCAGGGTTTTTCTCGCAACCTGACGACCGGCGAGATCGTTGCCCAGTTGTGGCACGCAGAGCATGCGCTGCGAGGGCGGCTGAACCTGAAGGCCGGCGAACGAGCGGTGACGAACGTCGTCATGATGGGCATGGGCGAGCCGCTGCAGAACTACGCGGCGCTCGTGCCCGCGTTGCGCCTGATGCTCGACGACCATGCCTATGGCCTGTCGCGCCGGCGTGTGACGGTCAGCACCTCCGGCATCGTTCCGATGATCGACCGCCTGCGCGACGATTGCCCGGTGGCGCTGGCGGTCTCGCTGCACGCGCCCGACGACGCCCTGCGCGACAGCCTGGTGCCGATCAACCGCAAGTACCCCATCGATGAACTGCTGGGCGCGTGCCGACGCTACCTCGACGCCGCCCCCCGCGACTTCATCACCTTCGAGTACTGCATGCTCGATGGCGTGAACGACGCTGCCGGGCAAGCCGACGCACTGGTGCGCCTCGTGCGTTCGGCGCGCGTGCCGTGCAAGTTCAACCTGATCCCGTTCAACCCCTTCCCGGAGTCGGGCCTGCGGCGTTCACCGCGCGAGCGCATCGTCGCCTTCGCGCAGCGCCTGCAGGACGCTGCCATCGTGACCACGATCCGCAAGACGCGCGGCGACGACATCGATGCGGCCTGTGGGCAGCTGGCCGGCGAGGTGCGGGACCGCACGCGCGTTCACGAGCGGCTGCGCCGCATCCCCGTGGTCGGTGAGAGGGCGTCCAGTGCGGCCTGAGCCCATGCGCTTGCTGGTCGTTGCGGCCTTGATCGCGCTGCTCGGCGCGTGTGCGCAGCCGCTTGCGCCGTCGCAGGACATGCGCACGGTTTCCGACAACACGGACGCCGACCGCCGCGCCGCACCGCGGCTGGAACTGGCCTCGCTGTACTTCGGGCGTGGCCAATATGAAACCGCGCTCGACGAGGTCAAGCTAGCCCTGGCAGCCAAGCCCGACCTGGGGGCCGCACACAACCTGCGGGGCCTGATCTATGCGGCCATGGGCGAGGAGCGGCTGGCCGACGAGAGTTTCCAGCGTGCGCTGCAGCTCAACCCGCGCGACGCCGATGCCCTGCACAACCGGGCCTGGTTCCTGTGCCAGATCCGGCGCTACGACGAGGCCGATCGCAGCTTCGAGCAGGCGCTTGCGCAGCCGCAGTACCGAGACTCCTCGCGCACGCTGTTGTCGCATGGTGTGTGCCAGGCGCGTGCGGGCAAGCTGGCCGAGGCTGAACAGAAGCTGATGCGTGCCTACGAGTTCGACTCTGGCAATCCGTCGACTTCGCTCAACCTGGCGGAGGTCCTGTACCGCCGCGGCGAGTTCGAACGCGCGCGTTTCTACGCTCGGCGCGTCAACTCGCGCGAGGAATTCAGCAACGCGCAATCGCTGTGGCTGGCGCTTCGCATCGAGAACCGGATCGGCAACCGGTCCGGTGTCGACGATTACGGACGCCAGCTGCGCGCGCGCTTCCCGCAATCGCCGGAGGCTCAGTCCTACGATCGGGGGCGTCTCGATGACTGAACGCAGCGACCCGCCAGCGTCCGCTATCGGCGTCGACAGCCTGGCGCCGACAGCCGGCGCGCTGCTGCGCGCAGCGCGCGAGAAGCGCGGCGTTCACATCGCCGCGCTGGCCGCGTCGATGAAGGTGCCGCAGCGCAAGCTCGAGGCGCTGGAGGCCGACCGCTACGACGAATTGCCGGACCTGACCTTCACGCGTGCTTTGGCGCAGTCGGTCTGTCGCACGCTCAAGGTCGACGCGCAGCCCGTGCTCGACCGCCTGCCTCAGGGCGGTTCGACGACGACGCCCAAACTGGCACGGGTCAGCACCGGTCTGAATGCGCCGTTTCACGATCGACCCGGTCGCGAAGAGCCCACCGACTGGAACTGGCTGGCGCGCCCGGTGGTGTGGGCTCCTCTGCTGGTGTTGGTGGCCGCGCTGGTCCTCGCGTTCTTGCCGCAGCGCTGGCTGGACCGCTTCACGCGCGTGCGTGCGCCGGCGGCGGCCGCGTCGGCGCCGGTCCTGGTCGAGGCCGTGCCGACCATTGTTGCGCCCGTCGTGCCGGCGGCATCGAGCGTGCTCGAATCAGTCGCCGCGCCGAGCAGCGCAGCCCAAGCAGCGGCTGTGCCACTGCCTGGTATTGCCGGTGAGGGCCTGAGCGTGAAGGTCAATGCGGAGACCTGGGTCGAGGTCCAGGACGCCAATGGCCAGGTCCTGCTGTCGCGCAAGCTGGCCCGCGGCGAGACGGCCACGCTCGACGGGGCATTGCCTTTGCGCCTGACGATCGGCAACGCCGCGGCCGCGCTGGTGACGTTCCGCGGCAAGCCGGTCGACCTGAGCCTGAACACGCGCGACAACGTGGCGCGAATCCAGATCAACTGAGACCCGGCGCGTGAACGCTCAGGACGACTTCGGCTCGCTCGTCTTGGCGCAACCTGCAGCGCGCCGCTCGCGCCAGGCACGCGTGGTGTGGGGCGCACGCGTGGTCACGATCGGCGGCAATGCACCGGTGCGCGTGCAGTCGATGACCAATACCGACACGGTCGATGCCATCGCCACCGCGATCCAGGTCAAGGAACTCGCGCAGGCTGGCAGCGAGCTGGTGCGGATCACCGTCAACACACCGGAGGCGGCCGAGCAGGTCCCGTACATCCGTGAGCAGCTCGACCGCATGGGCATCGACGTGCCGCTGGTGGGCGACTTCCACTACAACGGCCATCGCCTGCTCACCGACCATCCGGCGATGGCGCAGGCCTTGAGCAAGTACCGCATCAACCCGGGCAACGTCGGCAAGGGCGACAAGCGCGACCGCCAGTTCGCGATGATGATCGAAGCCGCGGTCAAGTACGACAAGTGCGTGCGCATCGGCGTCAACTGGGGCAGTCTCGACCAGGAGCTGCTGGCCGGCCTGATGGACGACAACGCCAGACGCGCCGAGCCCTGGGACGCCAAGCAGGTGATGGTGCAGGCGCTCATCACCTCGGCCATCGACTCGGCGTCGTATGCCCGCGAGCTGGGGCTCGATCCGGACCAGATCGTCATCAGCTGCAAGGTCAGTGGCGTGCAGGACCTGATCACGGTCTACCGCGCGCTGGCCGCACGCTGCGACTATGCGCTGCACCTCGGCCTGACCGAGGCCGGCATGGGCACCAAGGGCACGGTGGCATCCTCGATTGCGCTGGGCGTGTTGCTGCAGGAAGGCATCGGCGACACGATCCGCGTCAGCCTCACGCCGCAACCCGGCGAGGCCCGTACGCAGGAGGTGGTCGTGGCGCTGGAGGTGCTGCAGTCGCTCGGCCTGCGCAACTTCAATCCGAGCGTCACCGCCTGTCCCGGCTGCGGCCGCACGACGAGCACGACGTTCCAGGACCTGGCCAAGCAGATCGACGACTTCCTGCGGGCCCAGATGCCGGTCTGGAAGACGAAGTACCCCGGTGTCGAGGATCTCAAGCTGGCGGTGATGGGGTGCATCGTCAATGGTCCTGGCGAGAGCAAGCACGCCGACATCGGGATCAGCCTGCCCGGCACCGGCGAGGCGCCGGCTGCACCAGTGTTCATCGACGGCCACAAGGCGATGACGCTGCGTGGCGACGGCATCGCGCAGGAATTCCACAAGATCGTCGAAAACTACATCGAGCAGCGCTTCGGCGAGAAATGAACCCACCCCCGAAGCGCCTTCGGCGCTCCCCCTCGAGGGCGCACCGCTGGTGGACCGGCAAAGCCGGATCCACGGCGGTCGCTTGATCGCTCCGGTCGAAATCATGGCTGAGAACACCAAGATCCCGGTCCCAACGGGCCGCACTTCCACGCAAGGCCAACCTGCGCTGACTGCCGTCAAAGGCATGAACGACCTGCTGCCCGACGAGGCCGCGAAATGGGTATGGGTGGAGTCGCGCATCCGCGACCTGCTCGTACGCTGGGGCTATCGCAACATGCGCACCCCGATCGTCGAGCACACGCCGCTTTTCGTGCGCGGCATCGGGGAGGTCACCGATATCGTCGAGAAGGAGATGTTCTCCTGGCAGGACGCGATGAATGGCGACCGGCTGACGCTGCGGCCCGAAGCGACAGCCGGCATGGTGCGCGCGGTCATCGAGCACAACGCGCTGTACAACGGGCCGCTGCGTGTCTGGCAGATGGGCGCGATGTACCGCCACGAGCGACCGCAAAAGGGCCGCCAGCGCGAATTCCACCAACTCGATGTCGAGGTCTTCGGCCACGCCGGACCCGATGTGGACGCCGAGCTGATCCTGCTGGTGCGTGCGCTGTGGCGCGAGTTGGGATTCGTCGAGGGCCGACATGTGGCGCTCGAGATCAACTGCCTGGGTCAACCCGAAGAGCGCAGCGCGCATCGCGCGGCGCTGATCGCGCACTTCGAAGCCCACGCCGGTTTGCTCGACGACGAAGCCCAACGCCGTTTGCATAGCAATCCTTTGCGCATCCTGGACACCAAGAACCCCGCGATGGCCGGCGTCGTGGAATCAGCGCCGACATTGATGGACTTCCTCGGACCCGAGTCGCTCGCGCACTTCAACGGTCTGCGTGCACTGCTCGATGGCGCCGGCCTTGCCTACGCCGTGAACCCTCGCCTCGTTCGCGGCCTCGACTACTACGGCCTCACCGTCTTCGAATGGACGAGCACGCTCCTGGGCGCACAGGCCACCGTGTGCGGAGGCGGGCGCTATGACCGATTGATCGAGACGCTCGGAGGCAAGCCCGCACCGGGCATTGGTTTCGGCATGGGCCTGGAGCGCTTGATGCTGATGTTGGATGCCGCCGGCATCACCGCGCCGCTGTCGGCACCCGACGCGTATGCCATCGTGCCCGATCCGCAGTCGCTGGTCCGAGTGCTGCCGGTGCTGGCCACGTTGCGCGGCGAGGGCGTGTCGGTGCTGATGAACGCGGGCGGCGGCAGTCTCAAGACGCAGTTCAAGCGCGCGGACGCGAGCGGCGCCGCCTTTGCGCTGATCTTCGGCGCCGACGAACTCGCGGCCGGTGCGGTCGCCGTGAAGCAGCTGCGCGGCGACGGGGCCGGTGCGCAGTCCACGCGCGCACTGGCCGACGTGTCCGGCTGGGCGCATGAGTTGCGCCAGCGATAATCAACGCTTCGTCTTCACGAAACCCCCATGGCGACCCATCTCGACCTGCAAGAGCAGGAACAAGTCGATCAGCTCAAGGCCTTTTGGGCCCAGTACGGCAACCTGATCACCTGGACACTGACGCTCGCGCTGGCCGGCTTCGCGGCCTGGAACGGCTGGAACTGGTGGCAGCGCGAACAGGCCGGCAAGGCCAGCGCGCTGTACGACGAACTCGATCGCGTGGCGCAGGCGGGCGATGTCGAGCGCAGCGCTCGTGCGTTTGGCGATCTGAAGGAACGCTTCCCGCGCACGCTGCAGGCGCAGCAGGGCGCCCTGCTGGCCGCGAAGGTGCAGGCCGAGCGCGGCCAGGCCGATGCCGCGCTCGCCACCCTGGCCTGGGTGGCCGACAACGCCGGCGAGGACGAGTACCGCGTGGTCGCCCGCTTGCGGGCCGCTGGCCTGCTGATGGACCAGAAGAAGTACGACGACGCGCTCAAGCAGCTCGATGCGGCACAGCAAATGCAGGTGCACGAATTCGACGCCCTGCTGGCCGATCGCCGAGGCGACGTGCTGACCGCACTCGGCAAGAGGGCCGAGGCCGTGGCGGCCTACCAGTCGGCGTACAAGGCGATCGACCTGAAGTCCGACTACCGCAACCTGGTCGATGCCAAGCTCACCGCGCTGGGCGTGGCGCCGGCGGCGAGTGCGGCCTCGGGGGCTGCGCAATGAGCCCGCGCTGGCTGTTCCCGTTGCTGCTGGGCGTGCTGCTGGCCGCCTGTTCGAGCGACAAGCCCAAGCCCACGCCGCTCGAGGCGATCACGCCGCAGATCGCCGGCCGGCAGGTCTGGAGTGCAAGGCTCGACGGTGGGCTGCCCTTCGTGCTGATGCCCGCGGTGCGGGGTGACGTGGTTGTCGCCGCCGGTGGCGACGGCAGCGTGGTGGCGCTCAGCGTGCAGGACGGCCGCGAGCAGTGGCGCGGCAGCGCTGGTGCCCGCCTGTCGGCCGGCGTCGGCAGCGATGGGCGCTACGCCGCCGTCGTGACGCGCGACAACGAACTCGTGGTACTCGACCGCGGCGTACCCACCTGGCGCACACGCCTGGGCTCGCTGGTCTCGACCGCGCCGCTGGTGGCTGGCGAACGGGTCTTCGTGATGGGCGTGGACCGCGTGGTGCAGGCCTACGATGTGGTCGACGGCCGCTTCCTCTGGACGCTCAAGCGCGGTGGCGAAGCGCTCACGCTGTCGCAACCGGGCGTGCTCGCTGCCTTCAAGGACACGCTGCTGGTCGGCCAGGGCCATCGCCTCGCCGGTGTCGATCCGCTCAAGGGCACCGTGCGCTGGGAAGTGGCGCTGGCCAATCCGCGCGGGACCAACGAGGTCGAGCGTGTGGCCGATCTGGTCGGCCCGGCGGTGCGTGCCGGCGACACCGTGTGCGCCCGCTCGTTCCAGGCGGCCATCGGCTGTGCCGATGCGCAGCGTGGCGTGCTGCTGTGGAACAAGAATGCGGGCGGCGGACAGGCCGTGGGGGGCGACGCCGAACTGACGGCTGGCGCCGACGGCAGCGGGCGCATCACCGCCTGGCGCACCGTCACCGGGGATCTGGCCTGGACGGCCGAGCACCTGTTGCACCGGGGCCTGTCCGGACTGCTGGTGATCGGCAAGACCGTGGTCGTCGGCGACTTCGAGGGCCAGGTGCACTTTCTCGACCGTGCCACCGGCAAGACCTTGCTTCGACTGCCGACCGACGGCTCGCAGGTCATCGGGGCGCCGATGTCCGCGGGCAACACGATCCTGGTGGCGACCAAGAACGGCGGACTGTTTGCATTTCGACCGCAATAGGTCTTGAGATGAAGCCGGTCGTCGCCCTCGTCGGCCGGCCCAATGTCGGCAAGTCGACGCTGTTCAATCGGCTCACGAAGAGCCGTGACGCGATCGTGGCCGACTTCGCCGGCCTGACCCGCGACCGCCATTACGGCGAAGCGCACCTGGGCGCGCGCGAGTTCATCGTGATCGACACCGGCGGCTTCGAGCCCGACAAGCCCACCGGCGTGGTGGCCGAGATGGCCAAGCAGACAAAGCAGGCCGTGGCCGAGGCCGACGCGGTGATCCTCGTGACCGACGTGCGCTCCGGTGTCTCCGGGCAGGACCACGACATCGCGCGCTACCTGCGCAGCGTCAACAAGCGCGTGTTCCTGGCGGTCAACAAGGCCGAGGGCATGAGCGAGTCGCCGGCGTTGGCGGAGTTCCACGAACTCGGCATCGGCGAACCCCATCCGGTGTCGGCCGCGCACGGGCAGGGCGTGCGCAGTCTGATGGAGGCCATCCTCGACGGTCTCGACGTGCCCGAAGAGCGGGAAGAGACCTTCGGCGATGGGCCCGCGAAACCGATCCGGCTGGCCGTGGCCGGTCGCCCCAACGTGGGCAAGAGCACGCTGATCAACACCTGGCTCGGCGAGGAGCGCCTAATTGCCTTCGATCAGCCGGGCACCACGCGCGATGCGATCCGCGTGCCGCTCGAGCGCGGCGGCCAACGCTTCGAACTGATCGACACGGCAGGTCTGCGACGCAAGGGCAAGGTCTTCGAAGCAATCGAGAAGTTCTCGGTCGTCAAGACGCTGCAGGCGATCTCCGATGCCAACGTGGTGGTCCTGTTGCTCGACGCCACCCAGGGCGTGGCCGACCAGGATGCCCATATCGCGGGCTACGTCCTCGACGCCGGCCGTTCGGTCGTCGTGGCGGTCAACAAGTGGGACGCGGTGGACAGCTACCAGCGCCAGACCGTCGAGCGCCAGATCGTGCAGCGCCTGCCCTTCCTGCGCTTTGCCGAAGTGGTGCAGATCTCGGCCTTGAAACGCCAGGGCCTGGGCCCGCTGTGGAAGGCCATCGCCGCGGCCCACGCCTCGGCCACCGCCAAGATGAGCACCCCCGTGCTCACGCGCCTGGTCCACGACGCCGTGGAGCACCAGCAGCCCAAACGGGCCGGCGCCTTCCGCCCCAAGCTGCGCTATGCGCACCAGGGCGGGCAGAACCCGCCGGTCGTGGTGGTGCACGGGAACTCGCTCGAACATGTCACCGACAGCTACAAGCGCTACCTGGAAGGGCGCATCCGCGAGCACTTCAAGCTCGTCGGCACCCCCTTGCGCGTGGAGATGAGGTCCTCGCGGAACCCTTTCGACGAGAAGGGCTCCTAGGGGGAGCGCGGCAGCGTTGCTGCGCTGTGATAACGTGGCGTTCGTCCGCCTCATCAACACGGAGTGAATATCGTGAGCAACAAAGGGCAACTCCTACAAGACCCGTTCCTGAACCTGCTGCGCAAGGAGCATGTTCCGGTGTCGATCTACCTGGTCAACGGCATCAAGCTGCAGGGGCAGATCGAGTCGTTCGACCAGTACGTGATCCTGCTGCGCAACACCGTGACCCAGATGGTCTACAAGCACGCCATCTCCACCGTCGTGCCGGGCCGTGCAGTGAACTTCCACGCTGGCGAGCCGTCCGACGCGCCGGCAGCTGGCGGCTGATCCGCGCACGACAACAAACGCTTGGGTTCCCCGCAACACCACAGGGTCGACGCCGCGAGCGCCGCGCCCACGCGCGCGGTGCTGGTCGGCGTTGACCTCGGTCCCGGCTCGTCGTTCGATCCCACGCTCGACGAACTGGCGCTGCTCGCGCAATCGGCCGGCGACGACCCGGTGTTGCGCATCATTGCCCGCCGCAAGGCGCCGGATGCGGCGCTGTTCGTCGGGTCGGGCAAGGCCGACGAGATCAAGGCGGCGGTGCAGACCCATCAGGCTCAGGGCGTGATCTTCGACCAGGCCCTGTCGCCGGTGCAGCAACGCAACCTCGAGCAGCATCTGGGGGTGGCGGTGGCCGACCGCACCGCCTTGATCCTGGACATCTTCGCCGCCCGCGCCCAGAGCCACGAGGGCAAGCTGCAGGTGGAACTCGCACGGCTGCAGTACCAGGCCACGCGGCTGGTGCGGCGCTGGACCCACCTGGAACGCCAGACCGGCGGCATCGGACTGCGCGGCGGCCCGGGCGAGACCCAGATCGAGCTGGACCGGCGAATGATCGGCGACCGCATCAAGACGGTGAAGGCGCGCCTGGAGAAGGTCAAGCGCCAGCACCAGACCCAGCGCCGTGCTCGCGCCAAGAGCGGCGCCTTGCGGGTCTCACTGGTGGGCTACACCAACGCCGGCAAGTCCACGCTCTTCAACGCGCTGACCAAGTCGAAGGCCTTCGCGGCCGATCAGTTGTTCGCGACGCTCGACACGACGACGCGCCAGCTCTGGCTGGCCGAAGCCGGTCGGTCGGTCGTGTTGTCCGACACCGTCGGGTTCATCCGCGACCTGCCGCACAAGCTGGTGGAGGCCTTTCGCGCCACGCTCCAGGAAGCCGCCGACGCCGACCTGTTGCTGCACGTGGTCGACGCCGCGAGCGCGCAGTCGGCCGAGCAGATCGCAGAAGTGCAACGCGTTCTGGAAGAGATCGGGGCCGAGCGCATCCCGCAGATCCTCGTGTTCAACAAGGTCGACCTGATCGAGCCGTCGATGCGGCCGCGCCAGCCGACCGATGCGATCGAGCGCTCGCCGGGCGTCGCGACGCCGCGCGTATTCGTGAGCGCACAGGACGGCACCGGCCTGGAAGCGCTGCGCGGCCTGATCGCCCTGCAGATGCCCAGTGCCTTGAACGGCCAGGGAATGCCTACACTTTCCACTGAACCGGCTCCCACCTCCGCCACCGCATGACCACCCGATTCGCCTCCGCCGCGCGCGCACTGCTCGGCCGCGCCCTGCCCATGTACAACAAGGGCGACGGCCCGCCCGACCTCGACGAACTCTGGCGCGACTTCAACCGCAAGCTCTCGGGGCTGTTCGGCGGCAAGGGCGGCGGGCCGCGCGTGCCACGCGACGGCAGTGGGGGCGGTGGCGGCGGATTCGAGCCGAACATGAAGAGCGCCGGCCTGGGCGTGGGCCTGATCGCCGGCGTGGTAGCGCTGGTGTGGCTGGGCAGCGGCGTGTTCATCGTCCAGGAGGGCCAGCAGGCGGTGGTCACGACGTTCGGGCGCTACAGCAAGACGCTCGACGCCGGCATCCAGTTCCGCGGGCCGTACCCGTTCCAGGCCCATGAAACCGTGTCGGTGACGCAGCTGCGAACCAAGCCGGTCGGACGCAACACGGTCGTGGCGGCCACCGGTCTGCGCGATTCGTCGATGCTGACGCTCGACGAGAACATCGTGGACATCCGTTTCACTGTCCAATACCGACTCAAGGACGCGCGCGCCTTCCTGTTCGAGAACCGCGACCCGGACGAGGCGGTGACCCAGGCCAGCGAGTCGGCGGTGCGCGAAATCGTCGGGCGCAGCAAGGTCGATGCGGTGCTGTACGAGCAGCGCGCCGCGCTGGCCGCGGACCTGGTCAAGCTGATCCAGTCGCAACTCGACCGCCTGAAGGCCGGCGTGCTGGTGGACAACGTCAACGTCGAGCATGTACAGGTGCCCGAGCAGGTGCAGGCGGCGTTCAACGACGCCGTCAAGGCCGGCGCCGACCGCGACCGCTTCAAGAACGAGGGTCAGGCCTACGCCGCGGACGTGATCCCGAAGGCGCAGGGCACGGCCGCTCGGCTGCGCCAGGAAGCCGAGGGTCACCGTGCCACCGTGGTGGCGCAGGCCGACGGCGATGCGCAACGCTTCCGCTCGGTGCTTTCGGAGTACCAGAAGGCGCCGGCGGTGACCCGAGATCGCCTGTACCTGGAGACCATGCAGCAGGTCTACTCCAACGTCAGCAAGGTGATGGTCGACAGCCGCAACGGCTCGAACCTGCTGTACCTCCCGCTCGATCGGCTGCTGCAGCAGGCCGGCGCGCCGGCACCCGTGGCGGCGCCTACGCAAACTCCGACACCGCCCCAGGACCCCGCTGCGGCCGCCGATCCGCGCGCGCGCGAGGTCGTGCGCTCGCGCGAACGCGAGAGCCGCTAACGAGCACGCACCATGAATCGTATCGGACTCATTGCCGTCACCGCCATCCTCGCCCTGATGCTGGCGGCCTCCACCCTGTTCATCGTCGACCAGCGCCAGGTCGCGGTGCTCTATTCGCTGGGCGAGATCAAGGAAGTCATCGCGGAGCCGGGCTTGAAGTTCAAACTGCCCCCGCCGTTCCAGAATGTGGTCTTCCTCGACAAGCGCATCCAGACGCTCGACAGCCCCGAGACGCGACCGATCTTCACGGCCGAGAAGAAGAGCCTGGTGGTCGACTGGCTGGTCAAGTGGCGCATCGCCGACTCGCGTCAGTTCATCCGCAACAACGGCACGGACCTGCGCACGCTCGAAGGGCGCCTGTCGCCCGTCGTCCAGGCGGCCTTCAACGAGTCGGTGACCAAGCGCACGGTCAGCGGCGTGCTGGCTGCTGATCGCGAGCGCGTCATGCAGGACGTGCGCGAGCGCCTGCTCGACGACGCCAAGTCCTTCGGCATCGAGGTCGTCGACGTGCGCATCAAGCGCGTCGACTTCGTGGCCGACATCACCGACGCGGTGTACCGGCGCATGCAGTCCGAGCGTCAGCAGGTGGCCAACGAACTGCGGTCCACCGGCGGCGCCGAAGGCGAGAAAGTCCGCGCCGATGCGGATCGCCAGCGCCAGGTGATCGTCGCCGAGGCCTACCGCGATGCCCAGAAGATCAAGGGCGAGGGCGATGCCAAGGCGTCGGCGCTGTATGCCGACGCGTTCGGGCGCGACCCGCAGTTCGCGCAGTTCTATCGCAGCCTGGAGGCTTACCGGGCGAGCTTTCGCAGCAAGAGCGACGTGATGGTGGTCGACCCGAGCAGCGACTTCTTCCGCGCCATGCGCGGCGGCACGCTGGCACCGTCGGCACCTCTGAAGAAGTAGCGTGACGGGCGGCGCGATCCTGACCGCGCTCGCCCTCGTGCTGATCGCCGAGGGCCTGCTGCCGCTGTTTTCACCGCGCAGCTGGCGCGAGATGTTCCAGCGCGTGATGCAGTTCAACGATGGCCAGCTGCGCTTTCTCGGCCTCGTGTTCGTGCTGGCGGGGCTGCTGCTGTTCTGGCTGGCGTAGCGGCGTCGGCCGGTACAATGCCGTTTTCAACGAGCTGCGTTTTTCACCATGTCGCGAGCGTGGCTGCTGCCCGAGCAGATCGCCGACGTGCTGCCGAGTCAGGCCCGGCGCGTCGAGGAGCTTCGGCGCACCCTGATCGACCGGGCGCGCGGCTACGGCTACGAACTGGTGATGCCACCGCTGGTGGAACACCTGGACTCGTTGCTGTCGGGCACCGGGCAGTCGCTCGACCTCAAGACCTTCAAGCTGGTCGATCAGTTGTCGGGCCGCACGATCGGACTGCGGGCCGACACCACGCCGCAGGTGGCGCGCATCGATGCCCACCTGCTCAACCGGGCGGGCGTGGCGCGCCTGGCCTACTGCGGCCCGGTGTTGCATGCGCGGGCCGACAGTGCGCTCGCATCGCGTGAGTTGCTGCAGTTCGGCGCCGAGTTGTACGGCCACGCCGGCCTCGAGGCCGATCTCGAAGTCATCGACCTCGCTCTCGATGCGCTCGCCAGCGCAGGCATCGGTTCGGTGTTGCTGGACCTGGGCGACGCGCGCGTGCTGCGCGCTCTGCTGGCCGGCGCGACGATGGACGCCGAGCGCCTGTCCGACCTGGCGCGCGCACTGGCCGACAAGGACAGCGCCGCGTTGACGGTCCTGAGCGAACCCATGTCTGCGGCGTCGCGCAGCGGCTTGTCGGCGTTGCTGCGGCTGCACGGTGGCGCCGAGGTGCTGGCGGCTGCGCGCGATGCGCTGCCTGCGTTGGAACCGATCCGCAGCGCGCTCGACGATCTGGCCTGGCTGGCCAGCCACGTGCAGCGAGCGCACCCCGACGTGAGCGTCGGATTCGACCTTGCCGACCTGTCGGGCTATGCCTATTACAGCGGCCCGCGCTTCGCGCTCTACGCTGCGGGGGCTCATGCCGCGCTGGCGCGCGGCGGGCGCTACGACGAGGTCGGTGCGGTGTTCGGGCGCAACCGGCCGGCGGTCGGTTTCAGCCTCGACGTCAAGGTGCTCGCCGCGACCGCGCCGACCAGCAAGGCCCATGCGGCGGTGCGCGCGCCGTGGGGCGAGGCCGGCGAGTTGCGAGCCGCGATCCGCCGTCTGAGAGACGAGGGTCACACGGTCGTGTGCGTCCTGCCAGGCCATGAACAGGAGGCGCAGGAATACGACTGCGACCGCGAGTTGGCCGAAGTGGGCGGCCGTTGGGTACTGCGCACGCTGTAGCAAGTCGAACGAATCAACGGAGACCCGAGAAACATGGATGCATCCACCGTGCGAGGCCGCAACGTCGTGGTCGTCGGCACGCAATGGGGAGACGAGGGCAAGGGCAAGGTCGTCGACTGGCTGACCGACCACGCCCAGGGCGTGGTGCGTTTCCAGGGCGGCCACAACGCAGGCCACACCCTGGTGATCAAGGGCGTGAAGACGGCGTTGCAGCTCATCCCCAGCGGCATCATGCGCGACGGGGTGGCTTGCTACATCGGCAATGGCGTGGTGGTCGATCCCTCGCACCTGCTGCTGGAGATCGAACGCCTGGAGAACATCGGGCTGGAGGTGCGCTCGCGCCTGTTCGTCAGCGAGTCGTGCCCCCTGATCCTGCCGTTCCACGTCGAGGTCGACAAGGCGCGCGAGACCCTGCGCGAGACCAGCGGCGCCGGCAAGATCGGCACCACCGGCAAGGGCATCGGCCCCGCCTACGAGGACAAGGTGGCGCGGCGCGCGCTGCGGGTGCAGGACTTGAAGCACCCCGAGCGTTTCGCGAAGAAGCTGCGCGAACTGCTCGAACTGCACAACGTCTCGCTGGTCGGCTACCTGAAGTCCAAGCCGCTCGATTTCCAGCCGATATTCGACCATGCGATGACCGTGGCGGAGCAACTCAAGCCGATGCTGGCCGACGTGGGTTACCGCGTTCACATGGCCGGCAAGGCCGGGCACAACATCCTGTTCGAAGGCGCGCAGGGAACGCTGCTGGACATCGATCACGGCACCTATCCGTACGTGACCTCCAGCAATTGCGTGGCCGGCAACGCCGCCGCCGGCACCGGCATCGGACCCGACCAACTGCACTACATCCTGGGCATCACGAAGGCCTACACCACGCGTGTGGGCTCGGGGCCGTTCCCGACCGAGCTGCCGATGGACCAGCCGGGCTCGGTGGGTCACCACCTGTCCACCGTCGGCCAGGAGCGAGGCACGGTGACCGGCCGCCCGCGCCGCTGCGGCTGGCTCGACGCCGCGGCGCTCAAGCGCTCGACGATCATCAATGGCCTGTCGGGCGTGTGCCTGACCAAGCTCGACGTGCTCGACGGCCTGACCGAGATCAGGGTGTGCACCGGGTACGAGTTGAATGGCCAGGCGGTCGACATCCTGCCGCTCGATGCCGACGACATCGTGGCCTGCAAGCCGGTGTACGAGTCGTTTGCGGGTTGGCAGCAGTCGACCGCGGGCCTCACGCGCTGGGACCAGTTGCCCACCAACGCGCGGCGCTACCTCGATCGGGTGCAGCAATGCATGGGCGTGCCGATCGACATGGTCTCCACCGGGCCGGACCGCGAACACACGATCCTGTTGCGCCACCCCTTCAAGAATCGATGAGGAGCCCATCCGCATGCTGACCGACGACGGCAAACACCTCTACGTCTCCTGGGACGAATACCACATGTTGATCGAGCGCCTGGCGCTCAAGGTGCACGCCTCAGGCTGGGCCTTCGACCAGATCCTGTGCCTTGCGCGCGGCGGCATGCGCCCGGGCGACGTGCTGTCGCGCGTCTTCGACAAGCCGTTGGCCATCATGAGCACCTCGAGCTATCGCTCCGAGGCTGGCACGATCCAGGGGCGCCTGGACCTGGCCAAGTACATCACGATGCCCAAGGGCGAACTCGCCGGCCGCGTGCTGCTGGTCGATGACCTTGCCGACTCGGGCGTGACATTGCGGGCCGTGGTCGAACGGCTGCGCGGCACGCCCTCGATCTCCGAACTGCGTTCGGCGGTGCTGTGGGTCAAGGGTGTGTCGAGCTACACGCCAGACTATTTCGTCGAGCGGCTGCCCACCAGCCCGTGGATCCACCAGCCTTTCGAGGAGTACGACGGCCTGCGGCCCGATGGCCTCGCGAAGAAGTTCGTCGTATGAACGAGTCGGGCCGGCAATGCCGGCCCGACTCGTCGTTCGTGTTGTCTGGTGCCCAGGAAGGGACTCGAACCCCCACGCCGTTAAGCGCTAGTACCTGAAACTAGTGCGTCTACCAATTCCGCCACCTGGGCCTCTCAGGATCATTGAAAGTTTAACATCAAGAATTCAACCCTCTCCCCTGTCGCGCCGGCTCTGGGTGCTGCGTTGATGAGCGAAGTCGAGGGCGTGGTGCAAGGGCATCGCGACGGTCACGGCTTCGTGGTGCGCGCAGGCGCCGATGCGCCCGACGTGTACCTCTCGCCGCAGGAAATGCGCGCCGTGCTGCACCGTGACCGCGTGCGTGTGCGGGTGGTGCGCTACGACCGCAAGGGACGCCCCGAGGGCCATGTGGTCGAGATCCTCGAGCGGCGCAAGTCGCCGATCATCGGCCGGCTGCTGCACGAAGGTGGTGTCTGGTTGCTCGCGCCCGAGGACAAACGCTACCAGCAGGACATCATCATTCCGAAGAACGCCACCGCGAGCGCCCAGGCCGGGCAGGTGGTGGCGATCGAGCTGACCGAGCCGCCGTCGATGTTCTCGCAACCGGTGGGCCGCGTGACCGAGGTGCTGGGCGAGATCGACGACCCTGGCATGGAGATCGAGATCGCGGTGCGCAAGTACGAGGTGCCGCACCGCTTCTCGCCCGAGACGATCGCGCAAGCGGCCGCCCTGCCCGACAAGGTGCGCCCGGTCGACCGGAGACACCGCGTCGACCTGACCGACGTGCCGCTGGTGACGATCGACGGCGAGGATGCGCGCGACTTCGACGACGCGGTCTATTGCGAGCCGATGCCCGCGTCCAAGGGAAAGAAGTCGCCCGGCTGGCGGCTGCTGGTGGCCATTGCCGACGTGAGCCACTACGTCAAGCCCGGCGAGCCGCTCGACGAGGACGCCTACGAGCGCGCGACCTCGGTGTATTTCCCGCGCCGCGTGATTCCGATGCTGCCGGAGAAGCTGTCCAACGGCCTGTGCTCGTTGAACCCGGACAGCGATCGCCTGTGCATGGTGTGCGACATGGTGATCGCGCCCAACGGCGAGATCGAGGCCTACCAGTTCTACCCCGCGGTGATGCACTCGCACGCGCGCTTCACCTACACCGAGGTGGCGGCGATCCTGGCCAACACCCGCGGTGCGGAAGCGGCGCGGCGAGCCGACCTGGTGTCGCACCTGGTACACCTGCACGAGGTCTTTCGCGCCCTGCTCAAGCAGCGCGGCAAGCGGGGCGCGGTCGAGTTCGAGACTAGCGAGACCCAGATCGTGTGCGACGACAACGGGCGCATCGAGAAGATCGTGCCTCGCACGCGCAACGATGCGCATCGACTGATCGAGGAAGCGATGCTGGCGGCCAATGTCTGCTCGGCCGATTTCATCGCCGGCCACAAGCATGCCGCGCTGTACCGCGTGCACGAGGGGCCCACGCCCGAGAAGCGCCAGACGCTGGTGAACTACCTCAAGGCGCTGGGCCTGAACCTCGCCGTCAGCGAGACTCCCACGCCGGCCGAGTTCCAGGCCATCGCCGACGCCACCAAGGATCGCCCTGACGCGTTGCAGATCCACACCATGCTGTTGCGTTCGATGCAGCAGGCGATCTACACCGCCACCAACAGCGGCCACTTCGGCCTGGCCTATGAGGCCTACACGCATTTCACGAGCCCGATCCGCCGCTATCCGGATCTGCTGGTGCACCGCGTGATCAAGGCGCTGCTGCATGGCAAGCGCTATCACATCGACAGCGGCAGGCTCGAGGACGCCCCGCAGGTGCGCAAGGGCGGCAAGCCGCCCAGGCCTCATGCGCAGGAAGCCGAACAGTGGGAGGTCGCGGGGGCGCATTGCAGCGCCAACGAACGGCGCGCCGACGAGGCTTCACGCGACGTCGAGGCCTGGCTCAAGTGCCGCTTCATGCGCGACCGCCTGGGCGAGGAGTTCGCCGGCACGGTCACCGCAGCCACCACCTTCGGCCTGTTCGTGCAGCTCGACGAGTTGTTCGTCGAAGGCCTGCTTCACATCACCGAACTGGGTGGCGAGTATTGGCGTTTCGACGAGGCGCGCCAGGAGTTGCGCGGCGAGCGCACCGGCATCCGCTACGGCGCCGGTTCGCGCCTGCGTGTGCAGGTCAGCCGCGTCGACCTCGATGCCCGCAAGATCGATTTCCGGCTCGTGCGCGAGGGCGGCGAGCGATTGCTCGCGCGCGGGCGGCGCGAGCTCAGGAGCCCTGGCCTGCCGGTCGTGGCCGCCGACAGCGCGAGCGACGAGCTGGCTGCCGTGAAGGGGCAGGACCGCGAGTTGCTCAAGGCCGTGCGATCGCGCAAGAAGGCCGCCGCCGGCAAGAAGGTCGCCAAGCGCGGCAACGTCGCGAGCAAGGTCAGCGAACGCGTCCGCGCGCGACGTTGACGGCGTCGTCGTTCAGTCGATCGAGCAGCGCCGACGCCGTCAACGGCTGCGCCGGGTCACCGTCGGCTGCCGGCAGACCGTGCATGAATGCCGCGGCCTGTGCGATGTCGAACGCAGAAACCTGCCCCGCGCCGGCCGACCACAGGCCCGCGAGCAAGCCGGCCAGCACGTCACCAGTGCCGGCACTGGCCAGGCGGGCGTTGCCGCTCGGGTTGATGGCCGGTGTCAGGCGTGGCGCCGCGATCACGCTGCCCGAGCCCTTGAGCACCACGGTGCACTCGAAGCGGTCGGCCAGGCGCTGGGCCGCTTGCAGGCGCTGTGCCTGCACTGCGGACGCGCCGGTCTCGCCCAACAGGCGCGCGGCCTCGAGCGGATGCGGCGTCAGCACGGTGGCCTGACCGCGACCCGAGCGTGCGACGAGCAGCGGTGCCAGGGCCTCGTCGGCCGCCACCGCATTGAGCGCGTCGGCGTCGAGCACCAGCCGGCGACTGCGCGACAACAGCACCGGAAGCGCTTCGCGAATCGACAAGCCGCCGCCGCAGCCGGCCACGACCGTCGCGTCGTCCAGCAGCGTCGGGTCTTCGCGCCACAGGCCGGGTCGCCACATCAATTCCGGTACCTGTGTGTCGACGCGCGGCAGTGCCGCATCCAGCGCGCAGGCGAAGACGCGGCCCGCGCCGCCGCCGAGCGCGGCGCGCGCGGCCAGCACCAATGCTCCGCCCATGCCGGGCGCGCCACCGACTGCAATCACGTCGCCGTAATGCCCCTTGTGCGCTGCGTGCGAGCGCGGCGGATGGCTGCGGTGCAGCTGGGACACACCGACGAGCCAGGCGTCGGGCGCGCTGCCGCTGGCGTCGACGCCGAGGTCATCGAACCACAGCGCGCCGCTGTGTTCGCGTCCGCCGCCGGTGAACAGGCCGGGCTTGAGCGTCAGCAATGACAGCGTGTGCGTGGCGCGCACCGCCGCACCCGCACAGGCGCCGCTGTCGGCCGCCAGGCCCGTGGGCAGATCGACGGCCAGCCGCGCGCAGGGCAGGGCATTGAGCGTGCCGATCAGCTCGGCGATCCGCCCTTGCGGTGCCCGTGAAGCGCCCAGGCCGAGCAACGCGTCGATGGAAAGGTTGCAGTCGGAGGCCGGTCGGTCGACGAAGCGCACGCCAGCGGCCTGGGCGCGCGCGAGCGAGGCCTTGGCGTCGGGTGGCAACGCCGCGGCGTCGCCCGTGATGCTGATGTCGACGTCGCGCCCCGCCGCGCGCAGGTGCATCGCGGCCTCGAAACCGTCGCCGCCATTGTTGCCGGGACCCGCCGCAATCCAGATCCGTCGTGCGTGCGGCGCGATCGCCAGCCCCAGGCGCGCCACCGCCAGCCCCGCACGCTGCATCAGCGCGTGGGGGGGCAGCGCACTCGCGACCCGGAACTCGAGATGCCGCGATGCGGCCATGCCGTGCAACGGCCGGCGTTCGTCGAAGCAGTCCACGCGCAAGGGCATCGTCACCTCCATCGCAAGGGCGAGAACCGCGACGGGTCGACCGCACAGGCGCGGCCGGCCAGCAGGTCGGCCACCAGGCGTGCGCTGCCGCAGGCCAGCGCCCAGCCGCTCGAACCATGCCCGGCGTTGATCCACACGCCGGGCACGTCGCTCGCGCCGATGGCCGGCGGGCCGTCGGGCAGCATCGGGCGTGCACCCTTCCAGGTCTGTGCCTGAGCCTGGCGCGTCGCACTCGGGAACCAGTCCTGCAGCACGCGGTACAGCGTCGCCAACGGAGCCTCGCGCAGGGTCGTGGCCGTGCCACCCAACTCGGCGCTGCCGGCCACGCGCACACGGTCTCCCAGGCGCGCGATCGCCACCTTGTATCGCTCGTCCATCAGGCCGCTGCGCGGCCCCATGTCCGGATAGGCCTCGTGGTGCCGCACCGGCAAGGTGATCGAGTAGCCGTGGATCGGTTGCAGCGGCAGCCTCAGCGATGGAACGAGCGCCGGTGCCCCGTTGGCAGCGCAGACCACGGCGGCGTCGAATCGTTCGCTGCGCGGACCGATGTCGGTTGCACCGTGCGCGCCGCCCAGCGAGGTGTCTGCGTCGCTGGGCACCTTGCGTGAATGCACGGTGACGCCATCGCCGCTGTCGATGCGCGTCACGTCGTGCAGCAGGCGAAACTCGACACCCGCCTGCTGCTGTTGGGCCTTGAGCTGCAAGGCGAACTGGCGGCAGTTGCCCACTTCGGCATCGGGCAGATGGATGCCGGCCATCAGCGGCGTTGCGGGCTCGAGGGCCGGTTCGATCCGGCGGCAGGCCTCGGCGTCGACAAGATGGAAGTTCACGTCCAGTTCAGCCAGCAGCGCCAAGCCGGCGCGCACCTGGGCGACTTCCGGATCCGCGCGCAGCAGGACCAGCACGCCCAGGCCACGCTCATGCTCGATCGAGTGCGCCTTGGCCAGCGCCTGGGTGCGCGCCAGGCTGTCGCGCGCCAGTGCGAACATTGCAGCCCGGTTGGCGGCGTAGGTTGCCGCATCACAGGCGCGCCACCAGCGCCACAGCCACGACACGAGCGCCGGCGCGGGCATGCCGGCCATCCGCACGGCAGCGTCAGCGCTGAACAACTGGCCGAGAACCTTGCGCAACATCCCCGGCGCCGACCACGGCGTGACGTAGCCCGGGGCGAGAAAGCCGGCATTGGCGAAACTCGCCTCGGTGGCCACGCTGCCCAGGCGTTCGTAGACCGTGACGTCGTGTCCGTCTTCCAGCAGGGCCTGTGCGGTGGTCACGCCCACGATGCCGGCTCCGACGACGGCGACACGCATCAGGACGCGCCCCGATGCGCGGCCAATGCCGCTTCGATGGCCAGCGACACCGCGAGCACGTGGTCGTCGGTCATCGCCGGGCCCCACACCATCAAGCCCACCGGCCAGTCGCCACGCCGGTGGCAAGGCAGCGAAAGCGCGCATCCGTCGAGCAGGTTGGCGAGCGACGGGTTGCGCAACAGGAGCGCGTTGGCGGCGAAGAACGCGTCGTCGCTGGCCAGCAGCGGTGCGATGGGCGGCGCAACCATCGGCACCGTGGGCGAGAGCAGGGCGTCGAACCCGGCCACGGCCCCCTCCATGCGTGATATCCAGTCGCGGCGCTCGGTGAGCAGGTCGATGTAGTCGGCCGCGCTCATCGCTTGCCCACGCCGGATCCGCATCGCCACGCGCGGGTCGTAAAGCGCTTCGCGCTCGGCCAGGCGATGCCGATGCCAGGCCCAGCTCTCGGCAGCCGAGATGCCGCCACCTCGCGTGAGGGCGGCAGCTTCGCCGAGCAGCGGCAGATCGATCTCGTCGATGCGCGCACCCGCAGCGCGCAAGGTCTCGATCGCCCGGTCGAACGCCATCGCCACCGCGGGTTCGAGCGCGTCGAGCACCACCGTGCGCGGCACCGCGAGCCGCCACTGCGCGAGTGGCCGGCGATCGAGTTCGACGCGTCGCGCGGCAAGCACCTCGTGCAGCAGCACCGCGTCGCGCACCGAGCGCGTGATCGCGCACGCCGTGTCGAGCGTCGTCGACAAGGGGATGCAGCCCGTCGTCGGGGTCCGGCGCTGCGTGTTCTTGAACCCGACCAGGCCCTGCAATGCGGCCGGAATGCGGATCGAGCCACCGGTGTCAGAACCGAGCGCGGCCCAGGCAGCGCCGGTGGCCACGCTGACAGCGCCGCCCGAGGTCGAACCGCCAGGGATGCGTGGATTTGCGTCGAGCGCCAGGGTAGCCGGGTTGCCCGGCGTGCCGTGATGCGGATTGATCCCGATGCCGGAAAACGCGAACTCGGTGAGGTTGGTGTGACCGACCAGCAGCGCGCCGGCAGCACGCAGGCGGGCCACGCACGCAGCGTCGGTGGCGGCGACCGGGGCGTCGTGGCGCGACGCTGACGCCGCCGTGGTCGGGTGGCCGGCCACGTCGAACAAGTCCTTGATCGATACCGCCAGGCCGGCCAACGGCGCGACCGCACCGTGGCGGTCGAACGCGTCGGCGGCCTGCCGCGCCTGGGCGTCGAATCGGCGGACGAAGCTGTGGGGCGTGGCTGCTGCGATGCAGGCTTCGAGGGCGTCACGGGCGGTGAGTCGGCCCTGGGCCCTGTCGGCGGCTGCCTGGGTGAGGTCGGTCGGCATGCAGTGCTGGCGTGCTAGAATCGTAGGGTTTTTCCCGTGCTCGGGACGAACCACTCGCGAACCGGCCCTCGAAAGGTGTCGCACTGCATCGAATGATGCCTTGCGATTCGTGCCGGATTCTAGAACCAACCTTCGGAGCCCCTCATGCCCGTGTCGATGCGTGAAATGCTGGAAGCCGGCGTCCATTTCGGACACCAGACGCGCTTCTGGAATCCCAAGATGGCCCCGTACATCTACGGCCATCGCAACAAGATCCACATCATCAACCTCGAGAAGACTCAGCCGCTCTTCGAGAGTGCGTTGAAGTTCGTGCGTCAGCTGGCCGGCAAGCGCGGCACGATCCTGATGGTGGGCACCAAGCGCCAGGCGCGCGAAGTCATCGCCCTGGACGCCAAGCGCAGCGGCATGCCTTACGTCGACCAGCGCTGGCTGGGTGGGATGCTGACCAACTTCAAGACCGTCAAGGGTTCGCTCAAGAAGCTGAAGGACATGCAGGCCCAGATCGAGGCCGGCACCCAGCCCGCGATCAAGAAGGAAGCGCTGATGTTCCAGCGCGAGATCGCCAAGCTCGAGAAGGACATCGGCGGCATCCAGGACATGAATGCGCTGCCGGACGCCATCTTCGTGATCGACGTGGGTTACCACAAGATCGCCGTGGCCGAGGCCGTCAAGCTGGGCATCCCGGTGATCGGCGTGGTCGACACCAACCACTCGCCCGAAGGCATCGACTACATCATCCCCGGCAACGACGACTCGGCCAAGGCAGTGGCGCTGTACGCGCGCGCGGTGGCCGACGCGGTGCTCGAGGGCAAGGCCAACGCGACCAGCGAGGTGGTGCAGGCCGCCGCCGGCGAGGATGAGTTCGTCGAGGTCAACGAGGAAGCCTGAGCGGGCTTCGCGCTTGACCCACGAAGGCTCCGTGAGGGGCCTTTTTTCCAGATTCAAGGAGATCGAAGAATGGCAGCAATCACCGCAGGCATGGTCGCGCAACTGCGCGCGAAGACCGACGCGCCGATGATGGAATGCAAGAAGGCGCTGACCGAGGCCGAAGGCAGCATGGAGCGCGCCGAGGAAATCCTTCGCGTCAAGCTCGGCAGCAAGGCCGGCAAGGCGGCCTCGCGCATCACCGCCGAGGGCGTCGTGTCGGCGGCTGTCGACGGCACGACCGGCGCGCTGGTCGAGATCAATTGCGAGACCGACTTCGTCTCGAAGAACGATTCGTTCCTCGGCTTTGCCAAGGCGGCTGCGTCGCTGGTGGCGCAGCACAGCCCGGCCGATGTGGCTGCGCTCGCGGCGTTGCCCTACGTCCAGGACGGCTTCGGCCCGACGCTCGAGGACGTGCGTCGCGGCCTGATCGGCAAGATCGGCGAGAACATGTCGATCCGCCGTTTCAAGCGCTACAGCGGCGGCGGTCGGCTGGCCCACTACCTGCATGGCACGCGCATCGGCGTGCTGGTCGAGTTCGACGGCGACCCGATCGCGGCCAAGGACGTCGCGATGCATGTCGCAGCCATGAAGCCTGCCGCCTTGTCGCAGGCGGCGGTGCCCGCCGAGATGGTCGAGAAGGAGCGCCGCATCGCATCCGAGAAGGCTGCCGAGTCCGGCAAGCCGGCCGACATCGTCGCCAAGATGGTCGAGGGTTCGGTGCAGAAATTCCTCAAGGAGGTGTCTCTGCTGAACCAGGTGTTCGTCAAGGCGGCCGACGGCAAGCAGACGGTCGAGCAGATGCTCAAGGCCACGGGTACGACGGTCAAGGCCTTCACGCTCTACGTGGTGGGCGAGGGCATCGAGAAGAAGGTCGACGACTTCGCCGCCGAGGTGGCGGCGCAAGTCGCTGCCGCCAAGGGTCAGTGAAGGCGCGGGGCCGCATTGGGCGGCCCCTTAAACTTCGCCCTTATACCAACCCACTGCGCTGCACGCATGCCGGTCTACAAACGAATCCTGCTCAAACTGTCCGGTGAGGCCCTGATGGGCGACGACGCCTACGGCATCAATCGCGCCACGATCGTGCGGCTGGTGCGCGAAGTGCAGGAGGTCACCGCGATGGGTGTCGAGGTGGCCGTCGTGATCGGTGGCGGCAACATCTTTCGCGGGGTGGCGGGCGGCTCGGTCGGCATGGATCGCGCAACCGCCGATTACATGGGCATGCTGGCCACGGTGATGAACGCGCTGGCGCTGGCCGACACGATGCGCCAGGAAGGAATGACTGCACGCGTGATGAGTGCCATCGCGATCGAGCAGGTGGTCGAGCCCTACGTGCGGCCGAAGGCACTGCAGTACCTCGAGGAAGGCAAGATCGTCGTCTTCGCGGCCGGCACCGGCAACCCGTTCTTCACCACCGACACGGCCGCGGCTCTGCGGGGTGCCGAGATCGGCGCCGAGATCGTGCTCAAGGCCACTAAGGTCGACGGTGTGTACACCGCCGATCCGAAGAAGGACGCCTCGGCGCAGCGCTACACGACGATCGGCTTCGACGAGGCGATCATGAAGAACCTGCAGGTGATGGACGCGACCGCCTTCGCGCTGTGTCGCGACCAGAAGTTGCCGATCAAGGTGTTTTCCATCATGAAGCCAGGCGCATTGAAGCGCGTGGTGCTGGGCGAGGACGAAGGCACGCTCGTCCACGTCTGAATCGGAGAGCCAGCATGACGATTGCCGACATCAAGAAGGGCGCCGAAACGAAGATGGGCAAGTCCATCGAGGCGTTCAAGCACGAGTTGCACAAGATCCGCACCGGCCGCGCGCACCCCGGCATCCTCGACCAGGTGCACGTGGACTACTACGGTTCGATGGTGCCGATCAGCCAGGTGGCCAACCTGAGCCTGCTCGACGCGCGCACGATCAGCGTGCAGCCGTGGGAGAAGGGCATGGGGCCCAAGATCGAGAAGGCGATCCGCGAGAGCGACCTGGGCCTGAACCCGAGTGCGCAGGGCGATCTGTTGCGCGTGCCGATGCCGCCGCTGACCGAGGAGCGCCGCAAGGAGCTGACCAAGGTCGTGCGCCATGCCGGCGAGGAGTGCAAGGTTGCGGTGCGCAACGTGCGGCGCGACGCCAACGAGCACCTCAAGAAGCTGCTCAAGGACAAGGAAGTCGCCGAGGACGAGGAGCGGCGTGCGCAGGACGAGGTGCAGCGCCTGACCAACAACGTGGTGGCCGAGATCGACCGGCTGGTCCACGCCAAGGAAGCGGAAATCCTTGCGGTATGACAGCCCCTAGCTCGCTTCGCGCGCGTCCCCCGAGGGGAGCGCAGGCCGCTTGGGAGCGGCCCGGCGCTGGCCTGCGATCACGCTGACGACCCGGTGCAGCGCGACCCCAGCACGCCACGTCACGTGGCGATCGTGATGGACGGTAATGGCCGCTGGGCCAAGCGCCGGTTCATGCCGCGCTTCTTCGGCCACAAGCAGGGTGTCGATGCGTTGGTGCGCACGGTGCGCGCCTGCTCGGACCGCGGCATCGAGTACCTGACCGTGTTCGCGTTCTCGAGCGAGAACTGGAAGCGCTCGTCGGACGAGGTCTCCGGTCTGATGGGACTGGTGTTGATCGCGGTGTCCAAGTACCTGATGAGCCTGGCCGACGAGGGCGTGCGCATCCGCATCGTGGGTGACCGCGACGCCGTATCCGACAAGGTGCGCGCGGCCTGGGATCAAGCCGAGCAGGTCACGGCCCACAACACGGGCATCACGCTGTCGGTCGCCTTCAACTACGGCGGGCGCTGGGACGTCGTGCAGGCCGCGCGCCGCGCGATGGCCGACGGCATCCGGCCGCATGATCTCGACGAGGATTGCCTGTCGCGCCGCATGGCGATGCACTACGCCCCGGATCCCGACCTGTTCATCCGCACCGGTGGCGAGGTTCGCATCAGCAATTTCCTGCTTTGGCAGGTCGCCTATTCGGAGCTGTACTTCACCGATTGCCTGTGGCCGGACTTCGGTGCCGAGCAGATCGACGCGGCGCTCGAGAGCTATCGCGAGCGCGAGCGCCGCTTCGGCGGGCGTTTGCCCGAAGAAGCGTCACCGCGCGCGGCCAACGGCTGATCGCGACGGGCATGCTGCTGCAGCGCGTGATCACCGCCGTCGTGCTGCTGGCGCTTTTGCTGCCTGCCTTGTTCGCCAGCACGCCCTGGCCCTTTGCCCTGTTGAGCCTGCTGTTGATTGCGGCGGCGGCCTGGGAGTGGTCGCGCCTGAACGGTGTGGCGGTGGTCGCGGCCATCGGTCCGGGCGTGCTGCTGGCCTTGGCGGGGGTCTGGTCAATCTATAGCGCGACGATGGCGAGGACTCCAGCCGCATGGTGGTGGGCCGCCACGGTGCTGTGGGTCGTCGGCGGCGCCTTCGCGCTGCGCGGCGGTCCGCACGCCTGGCCGCGCTGGCCGGCGCCGCTGCGGCTGCTGCTCGGCCTGCTGCTCCTGTGGGCCGGCTGGCTGGCCCTCGCGTCGGCACGCGCTTCGTCGATCAACTTCGTGCTGTCGGCACTGTGCATCGTCTGGGTGGCCGATATCGGCGCCTACTTCGCCGGCCGGACGTTCGGACGGCGCAAGCTCGCGCCGTCGATCAGCCCGGGCAAGACCTGGGAAGGAGTCGCCGGTGGACTGATCGGGGTGTGGCTGCTCGGCTTGCTGTGGACGCTGTGGATCGATCGCCAACTCGCGGTCGACGGCCAGAGCCTGTTTTCGCACTTGCTCGATCGAACGGGCTGGCTCGGGTTCTTCGTTCTGACCGCGGCATTGGCCGGATTGAGCGTGGTCGGTGACCTGTTCGAGTCGCTGGTCAAGCGCGCCGCCGGCGCCAAGGATTCCAGTCGCCTTCTGCCCGGCCATGGCGGCGTGCTGGACCGCATCGACGCACTGCTGCCGGTGCTGCCTGCGGCCATGGCGCTGGGGTCGCTGTGAAGCAGGTGCTGGCCGTGCTCGGCGCCACCGGTTCGATCGGCGTCAACACGCTCGACGTGGTGGCACGGCACCCCGAGCGATTCGAGGTGTTCGCGCTGGCCGCGCACTCGCGTGCCGATGCGCTCGAGCAGCAGTGCCTGCAATGGCGGCCGCGCTACGCGGTGCTGGGCGACGCCGCTGCGGCCAATGAACTGCAGCGACGGCTGCGCGCGCAGGCGGTGGGCACCGAAGTGCTGTCCGGCGCGCATGCGCTGGTCGAGCTGGCGGCCCATCCGGACGTGACGACTGTGATGGCCGCGATCGTCGGTGCGGCCGGGCTGCCGTCCTGTATGGCTGCCGCGCGCGCCGGCAAGCGGCTTTTGCTGGCCAACAAGGAGGCCTTGGTGGTCGGCGGGCAGCTCTTCATGGACGCCGTGCGCGAGGGGGGCGCGACGCTGGTGCCGATCGACAGCGAGCACTCGGCGATTTTCCAGTGCTTGCCCGAGGACCGCGCCGCATGGCGCTCGCGCATCGATCACATCGTGCTCACCGCCTCGGGCGGGCCGTTTCGCCGCCGCGCGCCGCACACCTTGGTCGACGTGACCCCCGACGAGGCGGTCGCGCATCCCAACTGGATGATGGGTCGCAAGATCTCGGTCGATTCGGCGACGATGATGAACAAGGCGCTCGAGGTCATCGAGGCGCGCTGGCTGTTCGACCTGGCACCTGACAGGGTGCGCGTGGTGATCCATCCCCAGAGCGTGGTCCATTCGATGGTGGTGTGTCGCGACCATTCCGTGCTGGCGCAGCTGGGTACACCCGACATGCGTGTTCCGATCGCCTATGGCCTGGCTTTTCCCGAGCGCATGGACTCGGGTGCTGTGGCGCTGGATTTCTCGACCCTGCAGGACCTGAGTTTCGAGCCGGTCGACCGCGAACGTTTTCCGGGCCTGTCCCTGGCCTGGGAGGCTCTGGCGGCCGCTCAGGGCAGTACCACGGTGCTCAACGCCGCCAACGAAGAGGCGGTGGCCGCCTTTCTCGACGGCCGCGCGCGCTTCACCGACATCCATGCGGTCAACCAGACCACCTTGGCCTCACTGCCGCCGCAGTTGCCCGCCCGGGCGTCGATCGAGGACCTGCTGGCGCTGGACCAGCGTGCCAGGGCAAGGGCCCGCGAACACCTGAAAGCGCGCGCGCGATGAACAGCTACACCTTCGTCGGCTTTCTGCTCACGCTGGGCGTGTTGATCATCGTGCACGAATGGGGCCACTACAAGGTGGCGCGCCTCGCCGGTGTCAAGGTGCTGCGGTTCTCCGTCGGTTTCGGGCGCGTGATCTGGCGTCGCCAGCGCGGCGACACCGAGTTCGTCGTCGGACTCATCCCGCTCGGCGGCTACGTGCGCATGCTCGACGAGCGCGAGGACACCGTGCTGCCGCACGAGCGCGCACAGAGTTTCAACAGCAAGACGCTGTGGCAGCGCAGCGCGATCGTCGCCGCCGGACCGGTCGCCAACCTCGTTCTCGCCGTCTCGCTGTACGCGCTGGCCGGCTGGATCGGTATCGAGGAACCGAAGGCCGTGCTGTCGGCGCCGACGCCCGGCACCCTGGCCGAACGAGCGGGCCTGCGCGCCGGTGACGTGCCGACGGCGTGGTCGCGCGACCAGCCCGATGCCCAGTGGAGTGATCTGCGCTCGATGACCGATCTGCGTTGGCAGGTCATGCAAGCGGGGCTCGATGGCGAGCGCCTGCGGCTGCTGGTCGGCGACGGCCAATCCCGCGGCACACGCAATGTGGTGCTCGAACTCGATCGCGTCGACCGCCGGGCGATCGACAGCCGATTCATCGATCAGGTGGTCGGCATCGGTCCGCCGTTCGGCGAGGCCGTCATCGGCCAGGTGATGGCCGGCGGCCCGGCCGAGCGTGCGGGATTGCAGCGCGGTGACCGGGTGCGCAGCGTCGACGGCCAACCGATCAGCGACGCCTTTGGGCTGCGCCAACGCATCGCGCGTCTGGGCGCCGATGGCCAGCCTGCGCCGATGGTGTGGAGCGTCGAGCGTGCAGGCCAGCCGACCGAAGTGCGCGTGCAGCCGCGCCTGATGGTCAACGGCGAACAGGGCGTCGGGCGCATCGACGCGGAAGTCGGCACCCTGCCGGCCATGACGACGGTGCGCTACGGCGCTTTCGCCGGCCTGGCGCGCGGCGTGACGATGACCTGGGAACAGTCGGTGCTGACGGTCAAGATGTTCGGCCGCATGTTGATCGGCCAGGCTTCGCTGAAGAACCTCACCGGCCCGGTGACCATTGCCGACTACGCAGGCAAGGCGCTCGAGCGCGGCCTGATGTACTGGATCGGCTTTCTGGCTGCGGTCAGCATCGGCCTGGGCGTGCTCAACCTGATGCCGGTGCCGCTGCTCGATGGGGGGCACCTCATGTATTATCTTTTCGAGGGTCTGACAGGGCGGCCGGTGCCCGAAGCCTGGCTCGTCTGGCTCCAGCGCGGCGGTGCTCTGGTGCTCGCGATGATGATGACCCTGGCCTTCTACAACGATCTGGCGCCCCGGCTGGGTCTGCACTGACGCGCGCAAGCGCGCTGTTCCACCCGATGCTTTTCCATTCTGCTTCCCATGCCCTGCGCCCCGGTGCTGCCTGTGTGATCGCGATCGCCGCGTGCTTGCCCGTGCGCGCCGCCGAGCCGTTCGCCATCATCGACATCCGCGTCGAGGGCCTGCAGCGCACCGACCCCGGCACCGTGTTCGCCACGCTGCCGTTTCGCAACGGAGACAACTACACCGACGAAAAGGGCGCCGCCGCGCTGCGCGCGCTGTTTGCCACCGGTCTGTTCAAGGACGTGCGCATCGAGATCGACGGCAAGGTCGTGATCGTGATCGTCGAAGAGCGTGCGGTGATCGCCAACGTCACCTTCATCGGCCTGAAGGAGTTCGAGAGCGATCAGCTGCTCAAGGCCTTGAAGGATTCCGGCATCGGCGAAGGCCTGCCTTTCGACCGCGCGCTGGTCGACCGTGCGGAGCAGGAGATCAAGCGCCAGTACCTCACGCGCAGCCTGTATGGCGCCGAGGTCAGCACGACGATCACGCCGCTCGAGCGCAACCGCGTCAACGTCGTCTTCACGATGGTCGAGGGCGACTCGGCGCGCATCAAGGACATCCGCATCGTCGGCAACAAGGTGTTCTCGGAGAGCACGCTGCTGGGCCTGATGGAACAGACCACCGGCGGCTGGCTCACCTGGTACACCAAGAGCGACCGCTATTCGCGCAGCAAGCTCAACGCCGACCTCGAGACGATCCGCGCCTACTACACCAACCGGGGCTACCTCGAATTCGAGATCGAGTCGACCCAGGTGACCATATCGCCCGACAAGCAGGACATCTCGCTGACGATCTCGGTGCGCGAAGGTCAGCCCTACACGGTGACCGGGGTGCGCCTGGAGGGTGAATTCCTGGGCCGTGACGACGACTTCAAGCGCCTGGTGCGCATCAAGCCGGGTGACGCCTACCGCAGCGCCGACGTGGCCGCCACCACCAAGTCCTTCAGCGACCTCTACGGCCTCTACGGGTACGCCTTTGCGCGGATCGAGTCGCGCCCGGAGATCGATCGTGCCACCGGCCAGGTCGTGGTGGTGATCAATGCCGACCCCCAGCGGCGGGTCTACGTGCGCCGCATCAACATCGCGGGCAACGACCGCACCCGCGACGAAGTGATCCGGCGCGAGTTCCGCCAGTTCGAAAGCGCCTGGTACGACGGCGACCGCATCAAGCTGTCGAAGGACCGCGTGCAGCGCCTGGGTTACTTCAAGGACGACATCGAGATCCAGACCGACGAGGTGCCCGGCAGCCCCGATCAGGTGGACCTCACGATCAAGGTGGTCGAGAAGCCCACCGGCAACCTGCTGGTCGGTGCCGGTTACTCGAATTCCGACAAGCTGTCGTTCACCGCGTCGGTCAAGCAGGAAAACGTGTTCGGTTCGGGCAACTACCTCGGGGTCGAACTCAACACCAGCAAGTCCAACCGCAACATCGTGTTCTCGACCGTCGACCCGTACTGGAGCATCGACGGCATCTCGCGTGCGATCGACCTGTTCTATCGCACCAGCAAGCCGCTGAACAACCTCGGCGAGCAGTACGAACTGGTGACGCCCGGGGCTTCGATCCGGTTCGGCGTGCCGTTCACCGACTTCGACACCGTGTTCTTCGGTCTGGGCTTCGAGCAGACGCGCATTGCCGGCAACGTCACCAACGAAAGCTACAAGCGCTATCGCACCCTGTACGGCGCCAACAGCACGGCCTTCCCGCTGACGATCGGTTGGGCCCGTGACCAGCGTGACAGCGTGATCGCCCCGACGCAGGGCCGCTACCAGCGCGCCAACGTGGAACTGTCGCTGGCCGGCGACGTGCGCTACCTGCGAAGCAACCTGCAGTGGCAGCAGTACTTCCCGATCACCAACCGGTTCACCTTCGGCCTGAATGCGGAGTTCGGCTGGGGCAAGGGGTTGTCCGGCCAGCAGTACCCGATCTTCAAGAACTTCTTCGGCGGTGGCCTGGGTTCGGTACGGGCATTCGAGCAGGGTTCGCTCGGCATCCCCGACATCAGCGGCAACTACATCGGCGGCAACCGCAAGTTCAATGTCAACGGCGAACTCTACCTGCCCGTTCCGGGCAGTGGCAACGACAAGAGCTTGCGCCTGTTCACCTTCATCGATGCAGGCAACGTATGGGGAGAGAACGAGAAGATCCGGGCCAAGGACGTGCGCGCTTCGGCCGGCATCGGCCTGTCGTGGATCGCGCCGGTGGGCCCGCTGCGCCTGAGCTATGGCGTGCCTATACGCAAGTCGCCCAACGATAGAATCGAGAAGTTCCAATTCCAGATCGGCACCGCATTCTGATGAACACGTTGAAGACCCTGGGCGCCGCGGCGCTGATTGCCTGCAGTGCCGCGGTGGCACAAGCGCAAGAGGTGAAGATCGGCTATGTCAACAGCGAGCGCGTCCTGCGCGAGTCGAACGTCGCCAAGGCGGCCGAAACCAAGCTGCAGGCGGAGTTCGCCAAGCGCGAGAAGGACCTGACCGACCTGGGCAACCGCCTGAAGACCGCGGGCGACAAGTACGAGAAGGAAGCGCCGACGCTGTCGGAGGCCGAGCGCAACCGGCGCCAGCGCGAACTGCTCGAACAGGATCGCGATTTCCAGCGCAAGCGGCGCGAGTTCCAGGAAGACGCGAATCAGCGCAAGAACGAGGAATATGCCTCCATCGTCGAGCGTGCCAACCGCGTGATCAAGCAGATCTTCGACAGCGAGAAGTTCGACCTGATCGTGCAAGACGCATTGCACGCCAGCGGCCGCGTGGACATCACCAAGAAGGTGATCGACGCGCTCAACGCGGGCAAGTAAGCCCCGCGCACCGGGTTCGGCGATGCGCGTCACCGTCGCCGACATCGTGTCCCGGCTCGGCGGGGAATGCGTCGGTGATGGCTCGCTCGCCATCGAGCGCATCGCGCCGCTCGATCGCGCCGGCGCCAACGAGATCAGCTTCCTCGCCAGTCCGAAGTACCGGGCGCTGCTGGCGTCGACGAACGCCGGCTGCGTGATCGTCGCCCCGGCGCTGAAGGACGAGGCGGCAGCGCGAGCCGTGGTGATCGTCACGCCCGATCCTTACCTGTACTACGCGCGCTTGTCGCAATGGTGGGCCGAGACTGCGACCCCGGTCGCTGCGGGCGTTCATCCGAGCGCGGTGGTCGAGGCCGGGGCGGTGATCGGCGAGGGTGCGAGCGTCGGCGCTCTGGCCTACATCGGTGCAGCTGCGGTGATCGGCAAGGGCACTCGCATCGCGGCGCGCGTGACGGTGGGTGAGCGCTGCGTCATCGGCGAGCGCTGCATCGTGCACAGCGGCGCGGTGATCGGCGCAGACGGCTTCGGGTTCGCACCGCATGAGGGCCGTTGGATCAAGATCGCGCAGCTGGGAGCGGTACGCATCGGCAACGACGTCGAGATCGGCGCCAACACCTGCATCGACCGCGGTGCGCTCGACGACACGGTGATCGAGGACGGCGTCAAGCTCGACAACCTGATCCAGATCGGCCACAACGTGCACCTGGGTGCGCACAGTGCGGTGGCAGGCTGCGCGGGCATTGCCGGCAGCGCGAAGATCGGCCGCCATTGCACCATCGGTGGCGCCGCCAACGTGCTCGGTCACCTCGAACTGGTCGACCATGTGCACATCACGGCGACCAGCCTGGTCAGCCGCTCGATCCTGCAGCCGGGGCAGTACAGCGGCAGTTTCCCCATCGACGACAATGCCTCCTGGGAGAAGAACGCCGCCACGCTTCGAAACCTGTATGCGCTGCGCGAGCGTGTGCGTGCTCTCGAGAAGAAGCTGCCGTGAACACGATGGACATCCACCACATTCTCAAGTACCTGCCGCACCGCTATCCCTTTCTGCTGGTCGATCGGGTGCTGGAGTTCGAGAAGGACGTGCGCATCAAGGCGCTGAAGAACGTGACGTTCAACGAGCCGTTCTTCGGGGGCCATTTCCCGGCTCGGCCGGTGATGCCCGGCGTGCTGATGCTCGAGGCGCTGGCGCAGACCGCGGCGCTGCTGTCGTTCGCCTCGATGGACGTCGAGCCGGGCGACGACAAGGTGGTCTACTTCGTGGGCATCGACGGCGCGCGCTTCAAGCGGCCGGTCGAGCCTGGCGACCAGTTGATCCTGGAAGCGAGCATCGAGCGCGTCAAGTCCGGCATCTACAAGTACAAGACGCGCGCTTCCGTGGGCGGCGAGACGGCGGTCGAGGCCGAGTTGATGTGCACGATGAGAAGCATCGCCTGACGGGCCGTGAGCACGATCCACCCCACCGCGATCGTCGATGCCAGGGCTGAACTCGACGTCGGTGTGACGGTCGGCCCCTACGCCGTGGTCGGCGCTGCGGTTCGCATCGGCGCGGGTACCTCGGTGGGGCCGCACGCGGTGATCGAGGGTCCGACGACGATCGGGCGCGACAACCGCATCTTTGCCCACGCGGTGCTTGGCGGCGCGCCGCAGGACATGAAGTACCGCGGTGAGCCGACGGCGCTGGAGATCGGCGACCGCAACACGATCCGCGAGTTCTGCACGTTCAATCGGGGCACCGTCCAGGACGTCGGCACCACGCGCGTGGGCGACGACAACTGGATCATGGCCTACGTGCACCTGGCCCACGACGTGCAGGTGGGCAACCGCACGATCCTGGCCAACAACGCCACCCTGGCGGGGCATGTGCACATCGGCGACTGGGTGATCGTGGGTGGGCTCACCGGCGTGCATCAGTTCTGCAAGGTCGGCGCACATGCGATGACGGGCTTCCAGAGCCATGTCGCGCAGGATGTGCCGCCTTTCATGCTGGCGGCCGGTCACCCGCTGAGCATCAGCGGCTTCAACGCCGAGGGTTTGCGCCGCCGGGGCTTTTCGCGCGAACGCATCGCGTTGGTCAAGCAGATGCACCGGCTGCTGTACCGCGACGGTCTCACGCTCGAGCAGGCCCGGGAAGCGATTGCCGCTCTCGCCGGCACCGTCGAGGGCGGGGACGCCGACGTGCGGATGCTGCTCGACTTCCTGAGCACGTCGACCCGCGGCATCGCGCGCTGACCTCGGATGCGCATTGCGCTGGCGGCCGGTGAAGCTTCGGGCGACCTGCTGGCAGGTCTGCTGCTGCAAGGTCTGAAGGCGCGCTGGCCCGGCGCCCGCACCTTCGGCATCGGCGGTCCCCGCATGGCCGAACATGGTTTCACGGCCTGGTGGCCTCACGACAAGCTCGCCGTGCGCGGCTATGTGGAAGTGCTGCGCCACTATCGCGAGATCAAGGGCATCCGTGATGCCTTGGCCGCGCGGCTGCTCGGCGAGCGGCCCGACGTCTTCATCGGTGTCGATGCGCCGGACTTCAACCTGGGCCTGGAGGCGAGATTGCGCGCCGGGGGCTTGCGCACCGTGCACTTCGTTTGCCCGTCGATCTGGGCCTGGCGGGCCGGCCGGGCCGCGAAGATCGCGCGCAGCGCGGATCATGTGCTGTGCCTGTTCCCATTCGAGCCGGCGTTGCTGGCCCGGCATGGCGTGGCCGCCACCTACGTCGGCCATCCGCTGGCCGACGCGATCGCGCTCGAACCCCCGCGCGCGGCGGCACGCACGACGCTGGGCCTGGATGTGTCGCAGCCGGTGGTGGCCCTGCTGCCGGGCAGCCGGCGCTCGGAGATCCAGTACATCGCCCCGACCTTCCTCCAGGCCGCGCGAGTGCTGGCTCGAGGCCGGCCCGACCTGCGGTTCCTGCTGCCAGTGGCGCCCGGCCTGCGCTCGATGATCGAGCCCCTCGCGGCACGCCACGCACCGGGTGTGCCGATCGAGCTGCTCGACGGCCGCTCCCATGAGGCGCTGGCGGCGTGCGACGTGACGCTCATCGCCAGCGGTACCGCCACGCTCGAGGCGATGCTGTTCAAGCGGCCGATGGTGATCGCCTACAGAATGCACCCGTTGTCTTGGCAGATGATGAAGCACATGCAACTGCAACCCTGGGTCGGGCTGCCGAACATCCTTTGCGAAGAGTTCGTGGTGCCCGAGCGCATCCAGTCCGCCGCGACGCCTGAGCGCCTGGCCGCCGACGTGCTGGCCTGGCTCGACGCGCCGCAGCGCGGCAAGGCGCTCCGCGCACGCTTCGGCGAAATCCACCTCCTGCTGCGGCGCGACACGGCGCGCTGTGCCACCGATGCCATCGCGCAAGTCGTCGAAGCGGCCTGAGCAGCTGTCGCTGCGCTGGCCGCCGCCGGGCCTGCCGGTGCTGACAGCCGGCGTCGACGAAGTCGGGCGCGGCCCGCTCGCCGGGCCGGTGGTCGCGGCGGCGGTGATCCTCGATGACCTGCTGCCGATCAAGGGGCTGCGCGACTCCAAGACGGTCGGGCCGTCGATGCGCGAGCGGCTCGATGCGCAGATCAGGGCGCGGGCGCTTTGCGTGAGCGTGGCCGAAGCGAGCGTCGAGGAGGTCGACCGCCTGAACATCCTGCAGGCCACGCTGCTGGCGATGCAGCGTGCGGTCGAAGGGCTGAGGCTGGTGCCCCTGAAGGTGCTGGTCGACGGCAACCGCCTGCCGCGCCTGAAGGTTCCTGCCGAGGCGATCGTCAGGGGTGACGCGACCGTGGCCGCGATTGCCGCTGCATCGATCGTGGCCAAGGTGCACCGCGACGCGCTGCTGGTGCAGTTGCACGAACGCCATCCAGCCTACGGGTTTGCGCACCACAAGGGATACCCGACGCCGCAGCACCTGGCGGCGTTGCGCGCGCATGGCGCCTGCGAAGCGCACCGCCGCAGTTTCGCGCCGGTGCGCGATGCACTGCGATGAGCGACGCGGTGGACAACGTCACCTCGCGTGACAACCCCTTGCTGGTGCGATTGCGCCGGCTCGCGCGCCACGGCACCGCCTACCGCAGGGAGGGCGAGGTCTGGATCGAAGGCGAACACCTGTGCGCGGCGCTGCTGGCGCGCGGCCGCTCGGCTCGCCAGGCGCTGATCAGCGAGTCGGCATGGCAGCGCCCGGCCCTGCGGTCGCTGGCGACCTGCGCGAAGCGCGTGGCGGTGGTGCCCGATGCGCTGTTTGCGGGCGCGAGTGCCCTTGGCTCGCCCTCCGGGCTGGGCTTCGTGATCGACGCGCCGCTCGACACCGTCTTGCGGCCAGCCGCCGCCAGCGTGGTGCTCGACCGGGTGCAGGATGCCGGCAACGTCGGCAGCATCCTGCGCAGTGCCGCAGCGATGGGCTTTTCGCAGATCGTGGCGCTCGAGGGGACGGCCGGGTTGTGGTCACCCAAGGTGCTGCGTGCCGCGATGGGCGCGCATTTTGCGCTGCATCTGGTGGAGGGCGTAATCGAGGAGGCATTGTCTGCGTTCGAACTGCCGTTGCTGGCTGCCAGTGCGCATGCCGACGTGGCGCTGGATCAGTCGCCGCTGCCGTTCCCCTGTGCCTGGGTGCTGGGTCATGAAGGGCAGGGCGTCGCGCCGTCGCTGCTCGCGCGCTGCGCCATGACACTGCGCATTCCACAGCCCGGAGGCGAGGAGTCGCTCAATGTCGCTGCGGCCGCGGCGATCTGCCTGTACGCGACACGGCAACAGGGGGCTTGCCCATGAGCCGCCTGGGCCTGTGCCTGTGCATCGCGTTGTGGCTCGTCAGCCTACAACCGGCGCTCGCTGCCAACGAGTTGCTCGTGGTGGCCCCCGAGCCCGCGACGGATCCGTGGTGGCGGCGCGCGCAATGGCATCCGCGCTCGACGGTGGTGCGCGGCGTCAACATCAGGCGCCTGCATCCGGACTGGTGCGCGGCAGAGGCCTTCAGCCGCGAACTGTTCGCCGAGGCCCTCCTCGGGCCGGACGCCGGTGATCCGCTGGCGGGGCTGGATTTTGCGATCGAAGGCAACTTCGACGGCAGCGGACGGCCACAGATTGCGTTCGTCGGTGCCTACCGGCGCTGCGCGGGCGAGCAGGGCCTGTTTGCCGCCATCGTCGAGCCGCACAAGGACCGCCCGCGGATGCGGTTCCTGGTCGAGGTGCCCAACGCGCCCAGTGCATTCGCTGCGTTGGGACGCGAGCCGGACGGCACGCTGGCGATCTGGTGGTGTGCCGCCTGCGACAGCGGCGTGCGCATCGAATTCAATCGCGAGACCCGCGGCTTCTTCGTCTCCGGCGCGGCCACCCGGCGTCAATAGACCAGGCGATCCGGTCGGATGTCGCGCAGGATCGTGGTCGCGATCTCCTCGATCGACTTGTGGGTCGAGGACAGCCAGGAGATGCCGTCGCGCTTCATCATGCGTTCGGCCTCGGCGACTTCGTAGCGGCAGTTGGCAAGGGCTGCGTACTTGCTGCCGGGCCGGCGCTCGTTGCGTATCTGCGCGAGCCGGTCGGGGTCGATCGTCAGGCCGAAGCACTTCTGCTTGAAGGGCGCGAGCGAGGCGGGCAGCTTGCCGCGCTCGAAGTCCTCTGGAATGAGGGGGTAGTTGGCCGCCTTGATGCCGTGCTGCATCGCCAGGTACAACGAGGTCGGCGTCTTGCCGCTGCGCGACACCCCGACCAGGATCACGTCGGCACTTTGCAGATTCTTTGCGCTCTGGCCGTCGTCGTGGGCGAGCGAGAAGTTGATCGCCTCGATGCGGTCGTTGTACTCCTCGCTCTTGGCGGCATCCGAGAAGCGCCCCACGCGGTGGTTGCTCTTCACGCCGAATTCCAATTCGAGCGGCTCGACGAAGGTTCGGAACATGTCGAGCACGAGGCCTTTGCAATCGGCGCTGGTCAGCAGGCTGCGGACCTCGTCGTTGACCAGCGTGATAAAGACGATCGGCCGCTTGCCCTCGTGCGCTGCGGTGTGATTGATCTCTTCGACCACCTTACTGGCTTTGTCCGGGGAGTCGATGAAGGGACGCCGCACATGTCGCGGCTTGGCGGCGAACTGCGCCAGGATCGAGTTGCCGAAGGTTTCGGCCGTGATGCCGGTGCCGTCGGAGACGAAGAAGACAGTGCGATTGGGCATTCTCGAATCATAGGCTCGTAGAATGAAGGCAATCTTCCGGCCCGCCTCATGCGCTCCTGCCTTGTGTTTCACCTCGTGCAAGTTGCAGCGCCGAGCCCGGCTTGGAAAGCACTGGTTTCTCATTGCCACGGAGCTTTCCCACCATGTCCCAAGCCCATCTGGCGACCGCCCTGGTCGTGCCGTTCGAACAGCTGAGGATGACCGACGTCGAGGCAGTCGGCGGCAAGAACGCCAGCCTCGGGGAGATGATCAGTCAGCTGAGCGCCACGGGCGTGCGTGTGCCCGGCGGCTTTGCCACCACGGCCAATGCGTATCGTCAGTTCCTGGCGCATGGCGGGTTGGCCGAAAGAATCGCAGCCAGGTTGGCGCGCCTGAACACCGACGATGTGCGTGCGCTGGCCGAGGCCGGCGCCGAGATCCGTCACTGGGTGCATGAAGCCCCGCTGCCGCCCGCGCTCGAGGCCGCGGTGCGCGAGTCGTATGCCAGGCTCGCGGCGGACAATCCGGGCGCGAGCTTCGCGGTGCGCTCGTCGGCCACGGCCGAGGATCTGCCGGAGGCGTCGTTCGCCGGCCAGCAAGAGACCTTCCTGAACGTACAGGGCATCGACCAGGTGCTGGCCAAGATCCGCGAGGTCTTCGCATCGCTGTACAACGATCGGGCCATCAGCTACCGCGTTCACAAGGGTTACGCGCATGCCGACGTGGCCTTGTCGGCCGGCGTGCAGCGCATGGTGCGCTCCGACCTCGGCGCCGCCGGCGTGGTGTTCACGGTCGATACCGAATCGGGATTCCCCGATGTGGTGTTCGTGACCTCGAGCTGGGGCCTGGGCGAGACGGTGGTGCAGGGTGCCGTCAACCCCGACGAGTTCTATGTCCACAAGCCCACGCTGGCCGCCGGCAGGCCGGCGTTGATCCGGCGCACGCTCGGATCGAAGCTGATCCGCATGAGTTTCGCTTCCGCAGGCAGCGGCAAGCTCGTTCAGACCGAGGACAACCCGGTCGAGATGCGCAACCGCTACTCGCTGGCCGATGCCGACGTGCTGGAACTGTCACGCTACGCTATGGTGATCGAGAAGCATTACGGCCGCCCGATGGACATCGAATGGGGCAAGGACGGCGTCGACGGAAAGATCTACATCCTGCAGGCGCGCCCCGAGACGGTGAAGAGCCAGTCGACGGGGCAGGTCGAGCAGCGCTACAAGCTGCTGGGCGACCGCAGCAAGAGCACGCTGTTGGCCGAGGGCCGGGCGATCGGCCAGAAGATCGGCACTGGTCGTGTGCGGCTCGTGAGGTCGGTGGCCGAGATGGACAAGGTGCAGCCGGGCGACGTGCTGGTCACCGACATGACCGACCCCAACTGGGAGCCCGTGATGAAGCGTGCCAGCGCCATCGTCACCAACCGGGGCGGCCGCACCTGTCACGCGGCGATCATCGCGCGCGAGCTCGGCATCCCGGCAGTGGTGGGTTGCGGCGATGCCACCGACAAGCTCGCCGACGGCTCGCTCGTCACTGTCGCCTGCTCCGAGGGCGACACCGGCTACATCTACGACGGCCTGCTCGAGACCGAGATCACCGAGGTGCGGCATGGGCAGATGCCGTACTGCCCGATCAAGATCACGATGAATGTGGGCAACCCGGGTCTGGCCTTCGAGTTCGCACAGATGCCCAACGCGGGGGTGGGTTTGGCGCGGCTGGAGTTCATCATCAACCACGACATCGGCGTGCACCCCAAGGCGATCCTCGACTACCCGAACATCGATGTCGAGCTGAAGAAGGCGGTCGAGTCGGTCGCGCGCGGCCACGCCAGCCCGCGCGCCTTCTACGTCGACAAGCTCACCGAGGGCGTGGCGACGATTGCGGCAGCCTTCTGGCCCAAGCCGGTGATCGTGCGGCTGTCGGACTTCAAGAGCAACGAATACCGCAAGCTGATCGGCGGCGCGCGCTACGAGCCCGATGAAGAGAACCCGATGCTGGGTTTCCGCGGCGCTTCGCGCTACATCAGCGGCGAGTTCAGCGACGCCTTCGGCATGGAGTGCGAGGCCTTGAAACGCGTGCGCAAGGACATGGGCCTGACCAATGTCGAGATCATGGTGCCTTTCGTGCGCACGGTGAAGCAGGCGGCGCGCGTGGTCGAGATGCTTGGTGAGCGCGGCTTGAAGCGAGGCCAGGACGGCTTGCGCCTCATCATGATGTGCGAGGTGCCGAGCAATGCGATCCTCGCCGACCAGTTCCTGGAGCATTTCGATGGCATGTCGATCGGCTCGAACGACCTGACGCAGCTCACGCTCGGACTCGACCGTGATTCGGGGCACGAGCAATTGGCGGGGGACTTCGACGAACGCGACCCCGCCGTCAAGGCGATGATTTCGCGCGCGATCGCCGCCTGCCGTGCCACCGGCAAGTACGTCGGCATCTGCGGCCAGGGGCCGAGCGATCACCCGGACTTCGCCGACTGGCTGGCGCAGGAGGGCATCGAGTCGCTGTCGCTCAACCCGGACACGGTGATCGAGACCTGGGAGCGATTGGCGGCGCGCCACTGATCGGCACCGCGAAACCCCCTATAATCGCGGGCTTTCCCTTGCCGCACCCGCATCATCGACGCCGTGGGGCGGCTTCCCGGGCCTCTTCAATTCCGAAGGGGCCGGAAACCACAAGGAGTCATGATGCGTCATTACGAAATCGTTCTCCTGATCCATCCGGATCAGAGTGAACAGGTTCCGGCCATGCTGGAACGCTACAAGGCCCTGGTCACCGCTGCCGGTGGCAAGTTGCACCGGGTGGAGGACTGGGGTCGGCGCCAGCTGGCTTACCAGATCCAGAAGCTCGGCAAGGCGCATTACCTGTGCCTGAACATCGAGTGCAGCAACGAGACGCTGGCCGAGCTGGAAACAGGCTTTCGGTTCAACGATGCCGTGCTGCGCCACCTGACGGTGGCCACCGAGAAGGCCGAGACCACGCCGTCGGTGATGATGAAGCACGTCGAGCGCGAAGAAGCGCGCAAGGCGCAGCAGGAGGCGACCGCCTGAGGCCAGGGCACCGGCCGCGTGAGCGCGGCGCCGCGAGACGATGAACCGCCTGGTTCTGTCCGCGACGCTCGCCGAGCGCGGTGCCGTGCGATACACCCCCGCCGGATTGCCGGCCCTGGACCTGGTGCTGCGGCACGAGTCCGAGGTCAGCGAAGACGGCTCACCGCGCAAGGTGTCGATCGACATCCGGGCGGTGGCGATCGGGGGCATCACGCGGCAGGTCGGGGCGCTGACGCTGGGGAGCACAGGCAGCTATGCCGGTTTCCTCGCTTCAGGACGCAACGGCCGCGGCCTGGTCTTTCACATCACGTCGCTCGACTGAGCCCCTTACCACCGATCAACCTGTTCGATTCCAGATTTTCAGGAGCCCACCATGCCCCCACCCCGCGGTAAAGGCAAGTTCTCGAAGGACCGCAAGCCCAAGCGCAACCAGCAGTCGCTGTTGTTCAGGCGCAAGCGGTTCTGTCGCTTCACGGTCACCGGCGTCGAGCGCATCGACTACAAGGATGTCGACACGCTGCGCGACTTCATCGGCGAGAACGGCAAGATCACGCCGGCGCGCCTGACCGGCACGCGCGCGTTCTTCCAGCGGCAGCTCACGTCGGCCATCAAGCGAGCGCGCTTCCTGGCGCTGCTGCCTTACACCGATCAGCATCGCGGGTAATTTGGGCCACCCCCGAAGCGCCTTCGGCGCTCCCCCTCGAGGGGGCACCGCTGGCAGCCCGGCCGAGCCGGATCTGCGGCGGTTGCTTGGAAAGTCTTTGGAGCACTACATATGCAAGTCATTCTTCTGGAAAAAGTGGCCAACCTGGGTGACCTGGGCGATGTCGTCAAGGTCAAGGACGGATTCGCCCGCAACTTCCTGATCCCGACGCACCGGGCCCGCCGCGCCACCGACTCGGCCATGAAGGAGTTCGAGGCCAAGCGCGCCGAACTCGAGAAGGTCGCCGCGGACAAGCTCACGGCCGCCCAGGCGATGGGCGAGAAGCTCGCCGGCAAGTCGATCTCGATCACCCAGAAGGCCGGTGTCGACGGCCGCCTGTTCGGATCGGTCACCAACGCCGACATCGCCGACGCGCTCAAGGCGCAAGGCTTCGAGATTGCCAAGGCCAATGTGCGCATGCCGCATGGGCCGATCAAGCACACCGGCGAGCAGACACTGTCGGTGGCCCTGCACACCGACGTGGCTGTCGATGTGCATGTGGTCGTGGTCGGCGACGTCGACTGAAGGCGGCAAACCTGCACGCGAGGGCCGGCGATCGCCGGCCCTCTTGCATTGGGCGCCGCGAAGTTGTTCATCCAAGCTCCACGGTTTACCCACACAGTTACCCACCGGCGCGGGGCAGAGCGCGCCGTAAGATGAGCCCATGTCCGCCGTATTCACACCGCGCGAGAATCTGCAGGGCGACGCCGACGTCGCACGCCTGCGTGTGCCACCGCATTCGATCGAAGCCGAGCAGAGCGTTCTCGGCGGCCTGCTGCTCGACAACAGCGCCTGGGATCGCGCGGGCGACCTGCTGACCGAGACCGACTTCTATCGCTACGAGCACAAGGCGATCTACAAGGCGATAGGCGACCTGGTGGGCGCCACCAAGCCGGCCGACGTGATCACCGTGTTCGAGCAGTTGCAGATGCACGGCAAGGCCGAGGAGTGCGGCGGCATCGCCTATCTCAACGCGCTGGCCCAGTCGGTGCCCAGTGCGGCCAACCTGCGTCGCTATGCCGAGATCGTGCGCGAGCGCGCGGTGCTCAGGAAGCTCATCGAGGCCAGCGACGAGATCGCCACCAACGCCTTCAACCCGCAGGGCCGTTCGGTCAGCCAGATCCTCGACGAAGCCGAGGGCCGTGTGTTCCAGATCGGCGAGGAAGGGCAGCG
>Ga0209798_10000058_pt1 | contig 58482 bp, 52 predicted proteins | sample DOMMetBare3Fresh_FD_187475 | JGI IMG/M metagenome (GOLD analysis project Ga0209798, IMG submission 187475) | Wetland sediment microbial communities from St. Louis River estuary, USA, under dissolved organic matter induced mercury methylation -... | ecosystem: Environmental > Aquatic >...
CTCGATCTTTCCGCCATCGACAAGCGGCATACCGTTATCACGGATCGGTATCGTGTTTGTCACGATCACCTTTTTAAGGTGCGAACCGCTGATATTCTCGACAGCCTTTCCCGACAAAACACCGTGCGTAAAGCACGCATAAACCTCATTCGCTCCTGCTTTATGCAGAGCTTCGGCAACCTTACAGATCGTGCCGCCGGTGTCGCACATGTCGTCGATTATCAGACAATTCTTTTCGCGAACATCACCAACGATATTCATCACATCCGCTTCGTTCGCACGTTCGCGGCGTTTGTCACATAGTGCAAGGCCAGCATTGAGCCGCTTTGCATACGCTCTCGCACGTTCGGCACCGCCGGTGTCAGGTGCAACGACGATCAGATTCTCGATCGGATTCGTCTTAAAGTAATCAACCACTATCGGAGCCGCATAGAGGTGATCGACCGGAATATCAAAAAACCCTTGTATCTGCGAGGCGTGCAGATCGATCGTTAAAACACGCTGAGCACCCGCCTTGGTTATCAAGTTTGCGACTAGCTTTGCGGCGATAGGCACACGGGGCCGATCTTTCTTATCCGAGCGTGCATACCCGAAATACGGGATCACGGCGGTAACACGTTCGGCCGAAGCCCTGACGAATGTGTCGATCATGATCAACAACTCCATCAGATGGCGGTCGCTCGGCGGGCATGTCGGCTGGACGATGAAAACATCGTGACCGCGAACATTCTCCTCGATCTGGAAATTAAACTCGCCGTCGGAAAACCGCTCGGTGCTCGCTTTTCCAAGCTCGATGCCAAGCTGATCACAGATCTCGGCAGCGAGTTCCGGGTTCGCATTGCCCGTAAAGACCTTGATTTTTCCGTTGACGCTCATCAATCCAAATAAAAAACGGCCAATCCAGTAAGATTGCCCGCTTCGATTCATAATTGGCTGGGGCGGAAGGACTCGAACCTACGAATGCCGGATCCAAAAACCGGTGCCTTACCACTTGGCTACGCCCCAATGCGAATTAAAGAAACTAATCGGAAACAACCTAACACATAAGTGCTTCGCGGTATTCGGACCGCGAAATGGTTGATACGGAAAACTTTCGCCATGTCGACTCGTGATCGAGGGCTTTTTGTGCAGTTTGCCGTGTCTCTTCTTTATCAAATACTGCGAAAACGCTCGCCCCGCTACCGCTCATCGCGGCTTTCAAGGCACCGAGACCTAGCAAAGTCTCTTTGACTCGCCGCACCTCGGGATAAGCGTGGAAAACGCTCGCTTCAAAATCGTTTATCAATACCGAATGGCGAAAATCGCTAGATTCCGCTTCCAAACGGCAAACTCGAAGAATACGTTCCGAGTCCACATTTGTCAAGCTAGCGGCCTTATTTCCAGCGAAGGCATCGCGAGTCGAAATTTGCACGTCGGGCGTAACTATCAGCATAAACGGCTCGTCCACGTCACCGATCTGGTCTATCACCTCGCCGCGTCCTGTGCCGATTGCCGTCCCGCCGTCCAAAAAGAAAGGCACGTCGGAGCCGAGCGATTTGGCAATTTCCCAAAGTTCGTGATCGCTGATCTCCAATTGCCAAAGTCGTTTTAATCCGGTCAGGGTGACAGCCGCATTCGACGAGCCGCCCCCAAGTCCGCCCGGTGACGGGATGCGCTTTTCCAGGTGTATTCGAGCACCCTTTTCGACACCGCCATCATCGAGCAAACACTTTGCCGCCTCTATTATCAGATTCCGGTCATCTGTTGGCACCGTTGCGTCGCTGCACGTCAAACGCAGAAATTCGTCCTCGGCAAACGAGATCGTATCGTGCAGAGAGACAGTTTGAAACACAGTAAAAAGATCGTGAAAACCGTCGTCGCGCTTCCCAAAAATGCGGAGATTCCAGTTTATCTTTGCAAATGACGGGAGCGAAAACTCAGGCATCGCTTTAGCATAAAAGGCGGAAACGCGAAAGTAAATGAGCGTGCTTCCGGATGATGTCCGAAAACACGCTCAAAAACCTTCCCAAGGCCGTTCCCCGTTATTTCCTAACCAAAAATACCTGTGTGAAATAGTATGACCCGTCCTCTGAAACCGCTACCCCGACCGCGGATTCTTTCCAGTTGCGATCAAGCATATTGTTTCTATGAGACGGCGAGTTTAGCCAGCTGTCAACAGCCTTGACGATCGGATCCGTAAATCCGCGATTGAACGCAATGTTTTCGCCGATTGCCCGCCATTTGCGCAGCCCGCTGTCATCGGCACGATCACTTACTAATTTATTGTCGAGCCCGCGGTGGCTAAAGAATTTAAGCTCAGCCATGTGCTTCGAATGCATACGGGCGATCGCAGCCAACTCCTCACTCCACGCCAGCGGCTGCAAGCCGTTTTCGAGCCGTTTATTATTAAACAGGTCAAACGCCGATCGCTCGACCTCTATTGTGTTGACGACGACGGCGGCTTTTACTTCGGCCGTTTTATCCGCGACCCGACGAAATCGTTCGACAACGCTGTTGCCACTGGCGACAACTGCTGACGTCGATGCTTGATATTCATTAATTTGGGCGAACGAAACCGTTGCCGTTGCGGCAATAACGCCCAGGATCAGGAAGATGTTTTTATGCATTATGACCTCACTTCGGCAGCCGGACGATCCTTGTTCAGGGCTCCAGACTTTGCGCCTGCCTCTTTCGAGACAGTTGCCTTTTCGGTTAAGGTGGTAAATCCGACAGATTTACCTATTTATAAAAACATTTAATTTGTGGGCGATTCCGAAAAAACTAGCCATTTGCTCCGCGGGCAATCTCTCTAGAATCTTCATTCTTAATGCCTTACCACGCGGAAAGATAGGAATTTAGCGTTGGAGGAAATCAGGTAGGCATTTACCCCTCAGTTATTCGATTTATTTTTGGGCCAAATTTGCTCTTTGTCTCAATGCGCTCCGTGCCCCATGTGTTAAATTCTTCTATATGGCAAAGATCGCTCTTGCAATACACGGCGGAGCCGGGACGATCCTCAGATCGCAAATGACGCCCGCGCTCGAGGCGGAGTATCGCGGCGGCCTCGACAACGCACTTAATTCCGGCTGGTCGATTCTCGAAAAAGGCGGCACGTCACTCGACGCGGTTGAGGCAGCCGTTTGCGCGCTCGAGGATTTCCCGCTTTTTAACGCTGGCCGCGGCGCCGTATTTACGCACGAAGGCGAGGTCGAGCTCGACGCGGCCATCATGGATGGCCGAAAACTTAAAGCGGGCGCCGTGACATTTGTCAAAAACATCAAAAATCCCGTAAAGCTTGCCCGACTTGTGATGGAACGCACCGGTCATATTCTTCTGGCTGGCGACGGTGCAAACCAATTCGCCGAGCAAAATGGAGTGCATCTTGCTCCTGACGAGTATTTTTTTACCGAACATCGTTGGCTGCAGCTGCAAGAGGCGATCGCCGACGGGCGCGTCCAACTCGACCACACGGCGGCTAAGCCGATGGGAACGGTCGGAGCGGTTGCTTGCGACGCAAAGGCCAATCTTGCGGCTGCCACATCGACCGGCGGAATGACGAACAAAAAATTCGGCCGCGTGGGCGACACGGCTTTGATCGGTGCGGGGACCTATGCCGACGACGTTTGTGCTGTCTCGTGTACGGGCCACGGCGAATTTTTTATGCTCGGTGTCACCGCTTACGATGTCGCGGCCAGGATGAAATATAAGGGATTGAGTTTGGATGACGCCGCAATTGAGACGATTGCCCACTTGACATCTATCGGTGGAGATGGCGGATTGATCGCGGTAGATGCAAGCGGAAATATCACTCTGCCTTTCAATTCTGAGGGTATGTATCGGGGATTTACGACCGGCGACCGACGCGATATCCAGATCTATCGCTAACCTCACACTTGTTTAGGAATCCGATCAGGCGATTTCCTGAACCGCTTCGGCCCCCAATGCTGCGAGTGCAGCGGCGGCTTTTTTCGAAGTGCGGCTGACCGCGTCCGGTGCTTTGCGGCCGGTGAGGAAAATATAATTGAGCGTTATTCGACGGTGCCGTCCGGTTGAGACCGGGTCCGAGTAATCGTAATCAAACGAGTAGATGTAATGGCCAGTTGAGAGTTTTTTGCAGACGTCTTCCGGCAGATGAAATAGATAAGCGTCGGCATAATGCCCGAGACTCTCGTCCGCGTAACCGATCTTTTCGCCCTCGGAGTTATCCAAATGGACAGGAACCATCTCAACCGTATCGCATAAAGTGTAGAGATCGCCAAGGACGTGACGGCGTTTTATAGCAAGCGGACTGTAAGTCATAAATTCATTATAACACGAATAAGCGGGCCTTAGGGTTAAATAAAAAATGCCCCGATCTTGCGACCGGGACATTTCTGGTTAGATCAGCAGGTGTTCGGTTAATTAGTAGCGTCCGCCGCCACCATATCCGCCACCGCCGCCGCCGCCGTAGCCGCCGCCGCCACCGCCACGTCCACCGCGTCCGCCACCACCGCCGCCACCAAAGCCGCCGCGTTTTTCTTGCGGTTTAGCTTCGTTGACTTTGAGTTCGCGTCCGTCGACTTCTTTGCCGTTGAGCTGTGCGATGGCGGTTTCGCCATCAGCCTGCGACGCCATTTCGACAAAGCCGAATCCGCGCGAGCGTCCTGTTTCGCGATCTTCGATGATGTTCGTCGACTCGACCGCTCCGATTTCGCCAAACAGGTCGTTAAGATCCTGATTGGTTGTGTTGAAGGAAAGATTTCCTACATATAGTTTCATTGACATTTTAATATTTACCTTTTCCCTTTTCGGGAATTCTAAAGAAGCTTCGAATCGAGCTATCTTGCTTGATAAAGCGAAGGGCCGGATTTCGGATACTCAAAAACTCTGAGAGCTACTTCTAATTGTTATACAGGGCCTGCTCTCAAACTTATCCAAAAACCGTTAAAGACGAAGCGCGTACCCCTTCGGGCCGCGAGAGAAGGATTAACACAGTTATAATGCACGATTTACGCGGGAATAGCAAGTTGTTATCTCGGCGCAATTAGCGGTACTCTTGACTTGCCCTATTAAATGGGTTTACAAATGACTATTCAAAATATCTGAGACCAAAAGCAGGAGAACCAAAATGGGTAGAAAGATACTTGCCGTCGTAGTTGCATTCATCGTTGCCAGTGCGATCATGCTGATCATCCAAATGGGTAATTCTATGTTGATCATGCCGCCGTCGGCCGAGGTGATGGCCGACCGTGTGAAGTTAGCTGAATATATGGCGAACGGACCGGTCACCACATATGTCGTAGTGCTGATCGGATATGTCATTGCGTCGTTCGCGGCCGGGTTTGTAGTAACAAAAATGAGCCGTCAAGTAAGTCAGGGTACGACACTTCCGTTAGTTATTGGAGGGATTTTGACGCTCGGTATGGTTACCAATCTTGTGATGCTGCCTGGGCAGCCGATTTGGTTCTCGGTGGTTGGCTTGCTGACGTTTATCCCATTGTCCCTACTCGGCCATCGCTTCGCGCGCTAAAAGAATCAGCCACCGATCTCACAGATCAAAACGGATAAATCTTTTATTTCTAATCCATTTTATCCGTGAAATCGGTGGCAATTTTTATTTCAGATCATAATATCGCCAGCTCGTCCTAAAATCCTTCGACAGCTTTTGTTTCGTCAGTATCGCGCGCACCATCTCGACGGGGATCGGACCTTCTTTCAGGATCGCGTCGTGAAATGCCCGATTCGTCATCTTTTTCGAATCGACCAGATCACGATGCAGCGTATAGAATTGCAGGCCGCCCATCATGTACGCCATTTGATACAGCGGGCCGTAATCGCCGCTGAATGACCGTCGCACCTCGCCGAGCGCATTATCGCGCTCGTGCCCGACCTTATTGACGAGCAGATCGACGCATTGCTCGGGCGTCCAGTTGCCGAGGTGAAAATTGAGGCTAAAAATAATGCGAGCCGCCCGGTGCGAGCGCCAAAACAGCGCTCCGATCTTATCCTCAGGCGTTTTCACAAATCCGCGATCCCACAAAATAAATTCCCAATACAACGCCCAGCCCTCGCCCCAAAACGGCGTGCTGAACATTCGCCGGAACGGCTTGTATCGTGACGTCATAAACTGCTGCAGGTGATGACCGGGAATCAGCTCGTGGTGCGTGACGGCGCGTGCGAAGTGCGGGTTGTTGCCGCGCATCGACATCATTTTTTGCTCGTGCGTCATGCCGTCGGTCGGATAACTGACGAGTATCGTCTCGCCACCGAGGAAAAACGGTGCGACGAGCTGCCGTTCGGGCGTCATCATCTCCATCCGCCACGATTCCTCGGCGACGCGCGGCACGGTGACGAGGTCGTTTTTCTTTACAAAATCGATCGCCTCGCGTGCCTGATCGCGAATGAGCGCCGGTTGTTTGCCCGGCTCGACGTACTTTTGCTTAACGGCTTTGATGGCCTTCATATAATCGTCGCCGTAACCCATCTCACGCGACGCCTTTTTCAGCTCGGCGATGCACCATTCGAATTCCTTATTCGCGATCTCGACCAGCTCTTCGGGCGTGTACGGGATCATCTCGGATTGCAGCTCATTAATGAGAGCTTCCCTGCCTATCGGGTCGCCGATGATCGTAGTTTTGTCGTCCGCCGCAATGCCGACGAGCTTTGTCGTAATAAAATTTTGATATTTTTGAAGAGCGTCGTCGGCCGTCTTGTAAGGCGACTCGCACCACCACGTGAACATAGGGTCGTAGGCATTGTAGAACGTGTACCAACGCCGCAAAGTGTCGCGCAGTCCCGCGACGTGCCGAGCCGTGCGATTCGCTACTGTCCGTTTTGGCTTTACGGCCGACGGGCTCTCAAACGACTTCTGCGTTTCTGCGATTGCCCGCGTAAGCTCGTTCAATACAGCCGCCGTCTTTGCCGGTTGCGCAAATTCGAGCCGGCGCCGCGCGTCTTCGAGATCGGTGATTGTCTTTGCAAACGGTATCAACGACGCCATCTCGTCCATCTGGTCCTTAAACCGAGACATCTCACGCTGCTCGTGCCCGAGATAGTTTTTGAACAATACGTAATCGACCTGCTCGTCATGCGCCAGCGAATCGAAACTCATCTTCTGGAGCGCCGCCAGCTCATCTGCGTACAGCTCAGAGAACCGAGCGACCCGAGCTGCCGAGAGCTCCGACGTCCAAAACCGATTAAACGCCCCGACGTCCTGCCCAAACCGCTCGATCACGCCCCTCAACCGCGACGCCGGCTCATTCAACGCCGAAAGTTCGTCTTTCACTAATTGGGCATCAAGGGATTGGCAGACGATAGAAAAGATAAAGTACAAACTCGCGACTCTGGTTACAATCCTCTTCATTGTTTTTATATGGAACACTGTCGAATCAAATCGAGCTTCCGATGCGATCACCGCCGCTCCGCGACATTTATTGAATTCTAAACCAACTTTGTCGGCAAAAGTAATTTCACTTAAGGCTTAAAGAAAAGATTTTCAGAGATCCCATCAAAACCTAACGAAAATGCACGGCGAGGAAAACAGCTGGCTCCTCCTAAAAACCGACGATCACTTTGCCGACCCCGATTGGCGGCTGGAGACGATCTTGCCACCAAAAACAAAGGCAAACAAATAGGTTTACGCTTTTTCCCGAATAGCCTAAAATGATTGGACTATGCCGAGATCACTAATGCTCAGCCTCGACGGCGAGGAGTTTTCAGTTCAGCTGACAAAGATCGATCGCGAGGACCTTTACGGTTCGGTGGAGGTCGAAGCTTTTGATGAGAAAGGTAACCCCGCCCAGCTCTTGGTTTTGGCGTCCGATGGCAAGACCCTGCTTAACAAAGGCGGCACTGCTCTGGCCACCCTGGACAAAAACGGGAACTCGGTCGAACGAAACACGCTCAAGCCGGTTAATATGGAGGGCGTTGAGATCGACACGGTCGAATCGTCATTCGGTGTCAGCAACAAACTAAAGGTCGCCGACATCGACGACTATCTCTCTCAGGTGGTTAAGTCGATTTACATTCTCGATCCCGTCGAAGACGGCGACATTAAATTTCTCCTCGATCATCTCTCGTCCGGGCTCATTTACGCGTTTCCATTCAGTTATCGCGGCGGGACCGAATATGACAATGCTTTTGTGATCGGCAATAAGGACGATGCCTTTATGATCATCGGAAAGCAGGCCCGTTTCCAGTTTGCAAAACTTAATCAGGCCGCCCATCTCGACGCTATGGAAGAAGAGGAGATATCAGGCGACGATATTGACTTCGATCTCTTGTAACAGGCGATGACGCAATGGCTATAAACATCTCTAATCAAAAGAACCGCGACGCGCTTGTCGCATTTGAGGCAGTCATGCCGGTCCGCAACGTGCATTTTGTAGATGAAAAAGGTAACGCGGTCGAGACACGACGGTTGCTCAAGACCGACATCGAACACGATCTCGATTCGTTGTTGAAGAAACGCAAGTCGCTATCCGCCATAAGCAAAGCCCTGATCAAAGAAGATCCTGAGATCGACATCAATGCGTTCGGGATGTTTCTGACTGACACATCTAAGGTTTACGTGTCCAAGAAAGGCATCATCCATCTCGTTGATGAGGTGGAGGTCGTTAGCAATCCGGATGGCAGCCTTCGCGAACGCCGCTCACGAAAAAAGGAAGCTCAGAACGTCAACACCGACGTACCGCTTCGGTGGACCGGTAAATTCATCAAAAAGGAAGATGCCGCGCATCGATTTGTCTTTACGCACAAACGCCAGCTTATCCACGTAAATGGCCTGACCTTCGACTTTCTCTACGACATGGCCAAGGAGTTGCATGAACGCAATTCCTTTTTGATCGTTAGGGGCGGCGAAAAGGGTGATAAGCCCATTGTAATGCACAGGGGCGGGCTGCAATACAATGCATTTCTCGAGGGTCGGATCAAAGACGACGAGTATCTTCTCATCCTGCAGCTTTCAAATATAGAGTTAAAACGGCCAAAGGAGATCAGTAGTGAATCTTGATTTCGACTCAAAAAATCTCAATAAGAAAAAGGGAGAATACCGCTTTGGCGACGCGATCTATCTAGCTGATCCCTCGCTCCACGCTAAGGCGCAGGATTATAAGCGCGAGCGTAGCGCCACGATGCACGCTGTAGCGGCACAGGATATCAGCCGCATTCATGCTGCCCGCGGTTACCTCGCTACGCGCAAATACGACGGCGAATTTTGCCTGGTCTTTTTTAACGGCAAAAAATTGATCTCGGTAAATCCCGGCGGCACGGTGCGCTTCGGCCTGCCCGCGTTTGAAGAGGCTGAAAAACTTCTCAAAGCTGCAAAGGTTGGTTCCTGTATTCTCGCTGGCGAGATATACCTCCAGGCAGAAAATTTTAAGGGTCTTCGTATTCACCGCGTCGTCGGAATCTTACGAAATCCCGATTCCGTTGACGATATGAAGCGGCTCGGTCTGGCTATATTCGACGTGGTCGATCACGACGGCAAGGCAACCCAGAATCTTAAAGAGAAATACGCGCTGCTCGATAAATGGTTTGCGAAAGGAAAGCTCGTCCATCCGGTCGAACACGTCCCGACCAAGAAAACCGAAGACATCATGGTCTTGCTTGCCGATTGGGTGATCGAAAAAGGCTCAGAGGGCATCGTCCTCCAGCACGACACGGCCAGCTGGTACAAGATCAAGCTCCGACACAGTCTCGATGTCGCCGTCATCGGCTACAGCGAGGGCAGCGACGAACGCAAAGGGTTGCTCCACGATCTGCTCGTTGCTGTAAAGCGAAACGATGGCACGTTTCAGGAATTGACGCGCGTCGGCGGCGGATTTACCGACGAGGATCGCAAAACCATTGCTGCCGAGATGAAACGCCGGGTCGTGCCATCAGATTACGTGGCGGTAAATAACGATTACGTCGCCTACGAGATGGTCAAGCCGGGCCCGGTCATCGAGATCTCGTGCCTCGATCTCATCACCGAAAGCTCTCGCGGCGGGCCGATCAATCGTATGGTTCTCAAATGGGACGGCAAACGCTACAACGCGCTTTCGCGGATGCCCCTCGTAAGCGTCATTTCGCCCCAGTACATCCGCACCCGCGACGACAAAGACGCTATCGAAGACGACGTCAACATCCGCCAACTCACCGAGCTTGCTCCTGTAACGCTGACTGAAAAAGCTGTCGAGGACGTCGCGGGTGAGCCCAGCACTTTGCTTGAACGAGAGGTCTATACCAAAGAGATGAAGGGCAACACGATGGTCCGTAAGCTGCTGCTTTGGAAGACGAATAAGGAAAAGAGCAACGAATTTCCGGCTTTTGTCGTCTATCTCACCGACTTTTCGCCGAATCGTAAAAACCCGCTCGAACGCGATATTCGCATTGCCGCGACCGAGGCCGCCGCACGCAAACATTTCAAACGCATGGCCGAAGAAAATTTCATCGGCGGATGGCAAAAAGCTTGAGTTAAACTGTCAGTATGACCCTGCCTTTTATCGAATTTGCGGGCAACAAACGCCTGTTGTGGATAGCGGAGGAATGGATCCGCTACGCGCCGGAGCTTGCCGAATGGGCGATGAAACGCATCGTCAATCGCCGAGACGTCTGGAGCCAGTACACGATCAAGCACGACAAGGTCAGCGTCGTTATGCTGCCTATCAAAGAGCGTCGCAAGCTGGGAACCGACATGGTTACGCTTACCAAGCTCGAACGTCACTTTGCCGGCAAGGCACCAAATCATCTCGTCGGAATGTTCTCTATATCGGACCATGCGACCTGCAAATGGTTTGCGGTCGATATCGACCTGCACGACGAATCGGTGACGAATGCCGACGAGATCATTGAGGCAAACCGCACAGCGCTTTTTACCTGGGCCGGACGGCTGCGGGCGCTGGGCATGGACCCAATGGTCATGGATTCGAATGGCGTTGGCGGTTATCACCTATGGGTGCTGCTCGACAGGGAATACCCGCTCGCTGACGTGTTCGATTTTGTCGACGACCTCCGTTCCAACTGGGAGGAACTCGGACTTGAGCGAAAGCCCGAGTGCTTTCCGCCCAAACGCGTCGTCGGGCCTGATGATTTGCCTTACACGCTGCGTCTGCCGGGCCGGCACCATTCGCGGCCGCATTACACGCGTATCTACAATTTCGAATTTACCGACGAGAACGAATGGCTCGATGGCGGCGAGGCCATCGAGGTCATGCTTGCGACAAAGCCGTCGAAACTGCCAAAGCTCTCGAAAAAGAAAAAAGCCGAGCGTGAACAGCAGCACCACCAACCGGTTAAAAAAACCGCAAAGAAAAAACACGCTTCGGGTCGGCATCGTCCGCGTGTCTGTCTCGACCTCGATGGCGTTTTGGCAAAGTACGAAGGCTGGAAGGGATTCGACCATATAGGCGAACCGCTGCCCGGTGCACGCGAGTTTGCCGAAAGCATTAATGAGGTCGCCGACATCGTTATCTTCAGCGCCCGCTGCTCCCAGGACCAGGGCGGCGAATACGAACCATCCATCCTGACCGCCGGCCAACTCCGCATTAAGATCGTCGAGTGGCTTGAAACCAACAAGATTCCCTACGCCGACGTCTATATGGGTCAAGGCAAACCCCGCGTGGCCGCCTTCATCGACGACCGCGCCGTGCCATGTTCACCGCAAACGGATAAAAGTGCCTATAAAGTGGCCTTGGACTCAGTCCGAAAGCTCGTCCGCCGATAGTGCCCCTGGTCTTGGTCAGGCAGATCTTCGACACCGGGTAAAGGAATTGGCAAAGCAAAAGACATTTGCTTGCGACACCATCAATCATGAACATGTAGGGCGAGCAAGAAGATGAGGAGTTGCTGAAACTTGCCTTGAGGGAGTTCGAAATTCGCGATCATCGTTATTATGGCTCAGTCGAATGCTGTAAAGGAACTGATAAATGCTCCCCAACGGTTCGAGTGTGATCTACGAAACACTTAGCCCGCCTGGCCTTTTCGTTTGCGTTTATTATCGTACATCCTCGCGTCTGCCAGCTTGATTATGTCAATAAGGCTTGTTCCGCGGTCGAAATCGACCTTTACCATCCCAATACTCATCGCGAGATTGTAGGGCAGGTCGCTGTTAGCATTAAAATCGGCGAGGTTTGCTTCGAGTCGTTCCGGCACCCTTTCCGCAACTTCGTCAAGCGTATTCATCATCAGGACTAGGAATTCGTCGCCGCCAGGACGCGCGATAATGTCGGCGTCGCGAAAGGTTTTTGTCAATAACTCAGCCGAATGTCTGATCGCACCCGACCCCGTCACGTGTCCAAACTCGTCATTGATCTGCTTGAGCCCATCGAGGTCGCCGACCATAAGCCAGACACTGCGTTCTGACTCGCGCGAGCGGTAAAGCTTGATCTGCTGTTCGGCGTGCAGAAAAAACCCTCGCCGGTTATAAAGGCCGGTCAGATCATCGGTGAGCGAGAGATTCTCGAGGCTCTCGTTCGCTTTTCTCAAAATCGCCGAGGTTTGGCGGAGCTCAAGCCTCAGGCTCACCTGCCGTGCTAACGCCTCAAGGCCGGCAAGCTGCTGAAAGTTGAGATCGCGGGGCTCGCGGTCGATAACGCACAGAGTACCAAGCGGGAGTTGATCGTGCGTTACCAACGGAGCACCGGCGTAAAATCGTATCTTCGGCTCGCCCGTGACAAGCGGGTTGTCACGAAACCTTGAGTCAGCGGTCGCATCCGCGACAACCATCGTCTGGGTCGGATCGAGGATCGTGTAAGCACAAAATGCCTGATCCCGCGGCGTTTCCGGTGCGTCGAGGCCGACCCTTGATTTGAACCACTGTCGGTTCTCGTCCACCAGGGAAATAACCGCGATCGGCGTGCCGCAGATCTGCGACGCCAAGAGCGTAATATCGTCAAATTCTTGTTCAGCCGGTGTGTCGAGTATCTCGATCTCGTGGAGAGCCGCGAGGCGTCGTTCTTCGTTTTCGGGTAGAGGAGCGGCCATATCAATAAACCAACATTTTAACACCGTTCGACATCGAGTCAAAGAACGGCTAAAAAGCTCACACCGTCGTCGATAGTCAAACCAAAATTCTCGGCAACGGTTTGTCCGATGTCCGACAGCGATTGGCGCGTGCCGAGGTTTACTCCCGCTTTCGCGTGCTTACCGTAAACCAGCAGCGGAACGTATTCGCGGGTGTGGTCGCTCCCCTCTTTGGTCGGATCGTTCCCGTGGTCGGCGGTCATGATCAACAGGTCGTTATCGTTAAGCGCGTCGATGATCTCAGGCAAACGTTTGTCAAAATGCTCAAGCGCCTTTGCATAGCCCTCAGTGTCGCGGCGGTGGCCGTACAGCATATCGAAATCTACCAAATTGCTAAATATCAAGCCGCGAGAATCGGCACTCAACGCACTCATAGTTACGTCGATGATCTGATCGTTGTTTTTGGCGGTCAGGTCTTTGGTGACGCCCATTCCGTCATAGATCGACGCGATCTTGCCGATGCATACGACGTCGAGACCCGCGTCCTTTAACGACGGCAATAGGTTGCCGGCCGGCGGCGGCACGGCGTAATCGTGGCGATTCTCCGTGCGCTTAAAATCCGCGGCAGTGTGGCCCAGAAAAGGCCTCGCGATCACACGTGCAACCTCGTCGTCGCCGTGTAGTATGTTCCTCGCGATCTCGCAGATCTCATAGAGGCGGTCGATCGGCACGATCTCTTCGTGAGCGGCGATCTGGAAAACAGAGTCTGCCGAAGTATAAACGATCGGCTTGCCGGTTCGAATGTGCTCTTCGCCAAGGTCTTTGATGATCTCGGTCCCGCTCGCCGGGATATTGCCGAGAACGCCCGGAACCTTTGCCTTAGCGACAAACTCATCAATTATCCGCGGCGGAAACCCGTCGGGAAACTTTGGGAAACCTTGTTTCAAAATGATCCCGGCCATCTCCCAATGCCCTGTCGTGGTGTCCTTGCCGTCCGATTTGAGCGTGCATTTGCCGTAACTGCCGGTAGGGTTGTCGACGGCCGGAATGCCCGCGAGCGGTTTAATATTGCCAAGCCCCATCGCCTGCAAATTCGGTAGATTCACTTTTCTCGATTCAAGAATATGCCCAAGCGTATCGGCACCGGCGTCACCCCAGGCCGCAGCATCCGGCATTTCGCCGATACCCGCCGAGTCCAAAACCACCAAACAAATGCGTCCAAATTTCGCTGCCATTAAACGATCTTACGGTCAAAAAGTGCAAAAGTGAAAGAGTGAAAAAGCTAACTCTGTTTTCTTGCGTGATTAACTATTTCCCTATTCCACTTTTTCACATTTTCACTACTGCTCTTTCGGGGCAGTGTAACCCTCGCGCGTTCGAATCGTCGTCCCTGCGGGTAAGGCTTTCGGTTCGACTTTAATTTTGCGGAATGTGCCGTCGCGCTTTTCGTTGGACGAGTAATATCCGAGCGTGTACTTCGTGCCGATCTCGTCCGCAACGCTTTTGAATGCGGCACGAGCCTCGGTGAAATCGCCGACCGGAAAGACCTTTCCGCCCGAGCCACGTGCGAGCTCATCCATCTCGGTGTCGGCGATCTCGTATAGTTTCTTACTGACTGCAAGACGTTCAAAATCACCGAGCTGGCAGAAACTCACCGCCTTTTCCATCCCGGCTTTCGCGGCGATGCTTCGATAATAACGTCGAATCTGCGCAGTCGAAAACCTGATCGCCGCCTCGCAATCGCCGAGCAGATTTTCTTCAAAAAACTCACGCGTATCGACCTTGATAAAGAACGAAATTATCCCGATCTGCTCAAGCTCCTCCTTTGCCGCCGAAAAATCGGACGTACTTGTCGAGTCCACGCCGTCGGTGAGCGCCACGAGCGCTCTGCGACCCCGAAACTCCTCCGCCGGCGGCTTGTCAAACACCTTCTCGGCTACCTGCAGCAGCGAATCGTAATACGGAGTTCCGTTGCTCGTCCTGACGCCGTCGATCGCAGTTTTCAACGCTCGTCGGTCTGAGGTCAGGCGGGTGATCAATTCGCTCGTTGCGACCGCTTTAGCATCCTTGCGGTCGGTGTTGTATGCGATGATCGCTACGCGATCGCCGGGCCGCAGAGAAGCAATGAAATCCGAAGCCGCCCGCTGGATAAGCTGAAGATCGGAGCGAGTCGAACCCGATGTGTCGAGCAGCAAAGCAACCTCAAAAGGCGCAGTCGTTGCCGAAAAATCCGCGATCTCTTGACGTTTTCCGTCCTCGTAAACAACAAAGTTATTTGCTTTCAACCCACCGATCGGCGTGCCGTTTGCCGAAACAACTGCGATCGGGACGTCGATCAACTGAGTATCAACCCGAATGATATCTTCCTTGTCGTTTGGTTTTTTCTCCTGCGCATAGGCAGAAATAGATCCGCTAAAGCAAAACACCAGCAGTATAAATAGCATTCGCAGACGCATTACGACACAACCTCGCTCGGATTTTCATATTGTAACAAAATATTTCGTACACCTTGGCAGTTTTTGGGTTTTTGAAATGGCGGTATGCACGTTTTGTGATATGATTTGCGAAAGTTGGTTTTTAAATTCGCGGCGGCGTATTTTACCCACCTCGTTAGGGTGTGGGCGCCAAAGTCGTAAACTGTAATTTTGAGGAGAAGTGATGAAAAATAAACATTTAATCAGCCTGTTTGCGCTGGCAGCGATCGTTACAGGTTTTATTTATTTCGGCAGCAATGCGTCGGCTCAGAAGTTCGATGTTTCTAACAATACGGCTAAATCCCAAACCGCGCCTCTGACTAATACCCCACAGACGTTGCCGTTCAGTCAGGACTGGACGACAAATCTGATAACCGCAAATGACGATTGGGGTCCCATTCCGGGTATTCAAGGCTTTCTCGGTCAGGATATAGTAACCGCTACAGGCGTTGACCCGCGAAATATTTTGGCTCCCGCCAGTTTGCTCGCGAACGACCTCGACGTGATCGCCAATCAGACAAATCCCGACACGCTCGCGTCAGGCGGTGTGGCTGAATTTGACACTATAGCCAATCCGTCAGTTGCTCTAAATGGCTCGGGCACAGGCGATGTACCGCACATAATTCTTTATCTCAACACGACCGGTCAGAGTAACATCCGCGTTCAATTTGATGCTCGGGACCTCGATGCCTCAGTCGATAATTCGATTCAGCAAGTGAATACACAATATAGAGTTGGTAATACGGGCAATTTCATAAATGTGTTTGGCGGCTATATCGCAGATGCTTCGGGCGGCCCCAGCACGGCAACTTTGACCACACACGTTGATGTGACTCTGCCCGCGGCTGCCAATAACCAGCCCGAGATTCAGGTTCGGATATTGACAACCAACGCCGTAGGTAATGACGAATGGATCGGCATCGACAATATTCTTGTTAATACCGCTGCGACCCCTGCTCCCAATCGAACGATTGTAGATTTTAATGGTGACGGAAGATCGGACTATTGTGTGGTCAGGAATATCGGCGGTCAAATTCGGTGGTTTTACAACACAAGCGGAACCGGGGCCGCAACCGTTGCACTTGATTGGGGTTTAGCGGCTAGTGACGTTCTTACGCCGGCAGATTTTGACGGCGACGGCAAAACCGATGTCGCCGTTTGGCGTGACGGTGCACCAACCGTAGCCAGATTTTTTATTCTGCAAAGCGCCACAAACACAGTTCGGTCCGAAGCGTTTGGGCAAACGGGCGACGATCCCACTGTAGTTGCCGATTATAACGGTGATGGTAAGACCGACCTTGCGGTCTATCGTGCTGGAGCAACCGCCGGAGCCCAAAGCACCTGGTTTTATCGAATCACTCCAAACGGTCCGGTTACTTATGTGCCATGGGGTTCGAATGGCGACCGTATATCGCCGGGCGACTATGACGGAGATGGAAAAGCTGACTTTGTCATCGTCAGAAATAATGGTAGCGGGCAGAACGCCTACTGGATGAGCCAATCGACGGCCGGTTTTGATTACCGGGTCTTTGGTAGTCTGGTTGGAACGATGCAAGCGTTGGCTCCGGGCGACTATGACGGCGATGGAAAGACGGATTTGGCGATTGGCGACGGATCCGGTGCTACCGGCCTACTTACTTATCAGCCGAGTACTACAGGCACCGGATATATTCAATTCAGTGGTGCCAATCCTATGACTGACGAACTTGTTGCGGGCGACTACGACGGAGACGGCAGAGCCGATATAAGTGTCTGGCGAAACGACGGCACATTCTGGATACGTAACTCCAGCAATGGTAACTGGACGGCTTTCCAACTCGGGTCTGCCGGCGACGGGCAACCCGCCAGCAACTTCGTCTATTAATTTGTAAGCAGCAAAAACGAAATGTCCGGGTCGGAATCAGTTCCGCCCGGACTTTCTTTTGTCGCGTCGCATAGATTTAATATGCGCACCAACTCATTCACAAACGACCTTAAACGTATTTCTCGATCACTTTCGCGATCGCCTCGCGGGTGACCGCGCCGACAATTCGCTCCTGCTCCTGACCACCCTTAAACAAAATAAGCGTCGGAATGCCGCGAATCCCAAACTGCTGCGGGACGTTCATATTCTCGTCAACATTCATTTTATAGACACCGGCTTTCTCCTGATATTCCTCCGCGATCGCCTCGACCGTCGGAGCGATCATGCGGCACGGGCCACACCACTCGGCCCAAAAATCAACCAAGACCGGTTTGTCCGAACCCAAAACGTCCGTTTCAAAATTACTATCTGTTACTTCTTTTGCAAAATGTGCCATTTATTCTCCTGATTATAGTTAAAATTGCTTTTATAGATATTAGCGAATCGCACAAAAAATGTCTTTTCCGCCAATGATCATTACCTAAAAACTTACAACGATCTTCCCAAAATGCGATCCGCTCTCCATATATTTCAAAGCCTCGCGGGCCTCGTCGAATTCAAAAGTGCGGTCGATCACGGGTCTCATTCCGCTGGATTCGACACCAGCGTTCATATCCTCGAACATCCTACGGGACCCGACAAAAATTCCTTGCATGCGAATTCCCTTCATAAAAACCGGAACCGGATTGAATTCGCCCGACATATTTAATGCTCCGATCAGAGCGATGTGGCCGCCAACACGAACCGATTTTACGGATCTTGTCAGAGTACCGGTGCCGCCGACCTCGATGACGTGATCGACGCCGCGTCCTCCCGTTAGCTCAAGAACGGCCTTGTCCCAATCCTCAACGGCCTTGTAATTGATTGTCTCATCGGCTCCGAGTCCGTTAGCTTTTGCAAGCTTTTCATCGCTGCTCGAAGTCGCGATGACCTTTGCCCCAAGTTGTTTCGCAAACTGTATCGCAAAAACTGAAACGCCGCCCGTGCCGAGTGTTAAAACCGTATCACCGGCTTTTACATTTCCCGAAACAACAAGTGCATTCCAGGCCGTAACCGCCGCACACGGCAATGTCGCCGCCTCGTTAAAAGAGAGGTGCGCCGGCTCCCGCACTATAGATTCCTCGCTAAAAGCTGCGTATTCCCGAAGCACACCGTCAAAACTACCTGCCCCAATAGCCGTTTTTGCCTTTTCGGCCGACGGCTCGCCATCGATCCAGCCTGCGATTACCGTCGTGCAGACGCGATCGCCGGCTTTCCATTTTGTAACGGCTTTGCCAACCTCGACGACCTCGCCCGAACCATCCGAAAATGGTACCGCCGGCAATTTCATCCGAGGGTTATACGTGCCGCTCACGATCATTAGATCGCGATAATTCAGAGACGCTGCGTGAAACTTGATAAGCACCTCATCGGGCGCGGGCTGCGGAATCTCGCGCTCGACAAGCGTCAAATTTTCGATGCCGAATTGTTGGATCTCGTAAGTTCTCACTATTAGTTTTCCCGCTTGGCGCTAACCGCTGGCTCATTCACCATTTCGATTACGTCTGCCAATGTATATTGCCCCAACTTCTCACCTACGCTCTTGTCGATCTCTTTCTGCAGATTACACAGAACCGCCTCAATATTTCGTCCGACCGGACAATCCTGATTAGGCGATTTTGCATGAAGCGCAAAAACCCCGGCGCACGACACCGCATTATAAATATTGCAAAGACTAACCTCTCGCGGCGGTTTCGCAAGCGACGTTCCACCCAGCGATCCGGTTTGCGAGGCGACCAGCCCGGCGCGGCTTAATTGGCTCAAGATACGACGAATCACAACAGCATTTGTGTTGACGCTGCCGGCGATGCACTCGGACTTAACGCGTTCGGGAGCCTCGGTCGCAACCAGCGTTAAAATATGCACCGCCATCGAAAATTGACTGTTCGTCGCCATATCTGTAACAAGTATAGTTACAATAAAGAATCAAGTCAAACGAATATCAGTGACAAAAAAAGCCGGGCGATCAAACCCGGCTCTCTCGATCTATTTGATTGAGATTATTTTGACGGAATCTTGATCTCGCGTCCGGCGCCGAGCACCGAGTTTGTCAATAGACCGTTGAATTTGGCAACGTCGGTTGGGTTTGCATTGTATCGTTCCGCAACCTTTTGGACAGTGTCGCCGGACTTAGCCTTAACGACTTTGACGCCGTTAGCGGCTGCGGAGCCAGCCGAATTCGTTGGGCGTGCATAGCTGGTCGCCTGGATGTTGTTGCCGCTTACGGGCACAAATACCTTGCCCCGCGGTGCAGCCATACCGGGGTTTGCCGCCATAAGATCGGCGACGGTGACGCCTGTTCGATTTGCGATATTCTGCCAGGTTTCGCCGGACGACGAGTTTGCAAGATTCGTGTTGTTGATCTTCGAGGCCGGAATTCGCCTAAAGAGTGCGACGACCTCATTAGCCTTGCCGGCCGGCACATTGATTATGTACGGTTCGGGCGGCGTGGTGTTGCTGCGAAGGTGCGGATTCAGATATCGGAGATATTGAACGCTCGTGTCCGCGGCTTGGGCAAGGAGGCTCAAGTTGGTCGACGCAGGAATGCGAATACGATCATAAGTGAGCGACGGAGCCGGGCGAATATGTCCAAAGCTGTACTGATTCGGATTATTGGCGATCAAGATCGTCGCGAGAATGTTTGGAACGTAGTTGCGAGTTTCTTGCGGCAAGTAGGGATACGCTGCCCAGAAATTTCGGCTTCCGGCACGCGCTATCGCCCGGTCAACGTTGCCCTCGCCGCAGTTGTAGCCGGCCATTGCGAGTTCCCAGTCGCCGTATCTGTTAAATAGAAACTTCAGATATCGAGCTGACGCTCGTGTCGCTTCGTCAAAGCTGTTTCGCTCGTCGATGAAAGCGGTACGTCTTAAGCCGTAACGTGCTCCCGTGCCGGGAATAAACTGCCACAGACCCGACGCAGCCATGTGCGACATTGCGCTCGGTTTCCAGGCGCTTTCGACCTGACCAAGCCAAGCGACGTTCTCTGGCACGCCCTCTTCCTTAAAGATTCGGCGCGCCATACGCATGAACATCCCGCTCCGGTACAGCCCAACTTCCATCGTGGTCCGGCCGCGGCCGCGATAGTAGTTGATATACTGCTGGATCATCGGGTGAACCTGGAATGAAAACCCGAGCGATTTATTGGCAACGGCGTATTGAATATATTGGTATTGAGCCTGTGCGACCGGATTATTTTCGATCTGTTGCTCGTCTTGGGTCAATTCGAGTCGCGAAAGTTCGTCCAAAGGCGAGGGCTCAAATTCCTGTGTGTTAAAGCCGATCTTTGCGGCGGATGGCGTGTTCGCTCCGTTTGTTGCGATCGTATTGAGCGGAGTCGTACCAATCGGTTTGATCGTCAAATCTTTTGCAAGGTTTGATACCTTATCCGCCAAAACGCCATCAATGTTGGGCCAGTAACATGTCAGCGAAAGGTTCCTGATCTGCGGCAGCTGATTATTGGCCGGAAACTCAATGCGGTAAATGGTCTCGACAAGCTGATCGTAGCAGCCCTTGAGCCGCTGTTCGCGCGGTATATTCAGCGACGAATAGAGAAAAATCTCAATCGACTTATTAAACTTGTCGCCCGCAACTGAACGGTTGCCGTCAACATACGCGAGCAGCCCTTCCTTAAAAGACGTCCCGGCCTTGATCAAGACCTCGTTGACGGCTTCCTGAGCCTTCACGACATCCTGCGTGCGCGTTTCATTGCTCGATCTGGTGCTGGTAACCTGGGCAATCAGACCTGAACTAAATACTAAAAATATAAATGCCGTGAGGCTTAAAACGTTATAAAAATATTTATTCATTAAGTAACTTAAACGCTGAGACAAAAATATAGTTCCGCTTATGTCGCCGAGGATACAAAGCAGCATTTTATCGGTAAAAGAATACCATTTTGAGAACCGCCAAGTCAAAATCAAGGTACAGTGCGAAAGTCGGCTCCTCCTCACTTTGCCGGAACTCTAACCAGCCTTCGAAGCCTTGGCTTTTTGTTTCTCGGCAGGTATTTTGCTCTCACGTAATGCAGCGTCAAACACCTGCCGTACATTCTCGACAAATATAAACGTTAAATCGTCGCGAACTTCCTGTGGAAGATCCTCAAGATCACGTTTATTCGGCGCGGGCAAAATGACGGTCTTGATCTTTGCACGACGAGCCGCAAGCAACTTTTCTTTGACTCCGCCAACCGGCAAGACGTTGCCACGCAAAGTTATCTCGCCCGTCATCGCGACATCCTTTCTAACAGGTCGCTGCGAAAGGACCGAAACCAGTGCCGTTGCCATCGTGATGCCTGCGCTTGGCCCGTCCTTTGGTATCGCGCCTTCGGGCAAGTGAATGTGGATGTCAAAATTATCGAGCACGGTTTCGTCTATCCCGAGGTCCTTTGATCGGGCTTTCGCGTATGAAAACGCTGCCTGCGCCGATTCCTGCATCACTTCGCCAAGCTGACCGGTTAAAAGCAGCTTTCCCTTCCCTTTTGTCTTAAGAGCCTCGATAAACAGGATATCGCCGCCGACCGCAGTCCATGCAAGACCCGTGACGGTACCGATCTCGTCTTTTTTGAGGGCTCCCTCGGAAAATATGCGTGAAACGCGCAGAAAGTCTTTGAGATTGTCTGCGGTAACGTGCATTTGCGTGAATTTGTCTTCAAGCTCCGCTTTGTTGCGGGCCACCTTTCGGCAAACCTTGCCAATCTCGCGTTCCAGTTGTCGCAAACCAGCTTCTTGCGTGTATTCCGAAACGATCTTTGTGATCGCCTTCCGGTCAAATTTCACGTCGTTTTTAGCAAGGCCATTTTCCTCGATCTGTTTAGGTATCAGATGCCGTTTCGCAATTTCGAGCTTTTCCTCCTCGGTGTAACCCGAAAGCGAGATCGTCTCCATTCGGTCGCGTAATGCTGGCTGCACCGTATCCAGGATGTTCGCGGTCGTCATAAACATTGCATTCGACAGATCGAACGTAACGCCAAGATAATTGTCGCGGAATGACGAATTTTGCTCGGGATCGAGCACTTCCAGTAAAGCGCTCGACGGGTCGCCGCGAAAATCAGCGCCGACCTTATCTATCTCGTCAAGCATTATCAGTGGATTGTTGGTCCCCGCCTGTTGGATCGCCTGAATGATTCGCCCCGGCATCGCTCCGACATAAGTACGGCGATGGCCGCGGATCTCAGCTTCGTCGTGGAGACCTCCCAGCGAAAGGCGAACAAACTTGCGATTAAGAGCACGTGCGACCGAACGGCCAAGTGATGTCTTACCGACGCCGGGAGGGCCGACGAGACACAGGATCGAGCCTTTTGGCTTTTCCCGCAGCTTGCGAACGGCGAGCGACTCGACGATCCGTTCTTTCACACGCTCCAGCCCGTAATGGTCGTCGTCAAGTATCTTCTCTGCCTTTTTGAGATTGAGATTGTCCTTAGAGGCTTTCGACCAAGGCAGATCCGTGACGATGTCCAGCCAATTCCGAAGCGTTGCAGTCTCAGCTGTGTCGGGATGCATCCGCTCAAGCTTTTTCAGCTGTCGAAGCGATTCTTCCTCAGCATTTTCGGGCATTTTGGCTTTGAGTATCTTATCGCGATACTGCTCGATCTCCTCGAAAAGTTCGTTGCCCTCGCCGAGTTCCGATTGAATAGCTTTCAATTGCTGTCGAAGAAAATACTCGCGTTGCGAACGGTCGATGTCCGCCCGTGCCTGTGTGTTAATTTCTTGCTGAACGGTGAGAACATCGATCTCTTTGCTCAGAAGATCGTTAACGCGACGAAGCCGGGGCGTCGGATCTTCGACGTCGAGAACGCTCTGGGCATCCTCGACTCTAAGTTCGAGATTTGAGGCGGCAAGGTCGGCCAGACGGCCTGCGTCGTCGAGATTCGCGATAATTGCAAGCACCTCAGGCGAGATATTTTTGCCGAGGCTCGCCGCTCGCTCCATCGAACCACGTACGTTCCTGACCAATGCCTCGACCTCAAGCGAATTCTCGGGCGCAAGCGGCTCGGATATCGGTGTGACGCTAGCTTTTACATATTCGCCGCTGCCTTTTACCGAATCTACACGACACCGCGAAAGCCCTTGTATCAAAATTCGAATGCGACCGTCAGGCAGTTTGAGCATTCGCATAATGATCGCTACGGTGCCGACCGAATAGAGATCGTCTTGCTCTGGCTCCTCCTTATTTACGTCCTTTTGCGAAACCAACAGGATCATCCGGTCCTGACTAAGGCCTTGCTCGACGGCGCGGATAGAACGATCTCGCGAAACAAACAAAGGAACGATCATGAATGGATAAATAACAATGTCGCGCAGCGGCAGAACCGGGAGCTCCGGCGGGATCTGCATCATCGGCTCAATTGCGTCTGCTTCGGCCAGGGCGACCGGGAACTCGTCGAGATCAACCATAAACCTCTATGTTAGGGAAATTAGGTGGAAAGGGCAAAGCCCGTTCTAATCGGGAGTTTTATTTGGCGGGTTTCGCTATTTCTTCTTTTTCTTTTTGGATATCGGCGAGGCCTTTCGTGATCCAACCAGAACCTTGAGCTCGCTCATAAATTCCGATACGTCGGCAAATTCGAGGTAAACCGATGCAAATCGAACATACGCAACCTTGTCGAGAGCCTTCAGGCGACGCATTATGATCTTTCCGATATCGCTTGTCGGTAACTCGCGATCGAGCGAATCCTGAACATTTTTTTCGACTTCATCGACGATCTTCTCGAGCTGTCCGGTTGAGACGGGCCGTTTTTCGGCCGCTCTAAATAGCCCTGCAAGCGCCTTATTCCGATCCCAGCTCTCGCGTTTGCCATCTTTTTTGACGACCATGTATGGGATTTCATCAATTCGTTCGTACGAAGTAAAACGTCGTCCGCATCCGAGGCATTCACGGCGGCGGCGAATCGAATCACCGTCCTTGGCCTCGCGCGAGTCGACCACCTTATCTTCGATATGTGAACAAAATGGACAGCGCATAGTTTAACTTTCAGGCTCAAAATCCGGCGAGTCCGATTCGATCTCGCGTTCGGCGTTCTCTCCGGACAAAAGACTCCGAAACCGTTCAATACTTATATCACCATGAAAGAAATAATATAACCCAAAAAACACCGCAGGTGCGAAATAAACTAAGTGCATCGCGATCGAAACCGCCGCTGCGTCTTCGCGTCTTATTTCGTTATTTAAGAAAAGCAGGCTGGCAGCGGTCGCTGTATGGAACGCTCCGGCTGCACCGCCAGGGGTCGGCACGACGGAGCTGACGGCCGCAAAACCCATAATAAACAACGAATCGCTAAAGGTGATTGGCAGATCAAAAGCGAGTAAAACCAGCCACGTCGGTACCGCGATCGCAAGCCAAAGCAGAAAGGTCCAAAACGAGACCCAAAAGATCTCACGCCAATCGCGCAGTATCGCCAGGGCCGAGGCTAGCTGTTTCAGAATACTCAGAAAAATCTTTTGCAAGCGAACCGGGATCCAGGAACGTGTCGTCACCCTTTCGGTCCAATTAACCACTCTCAGCGAGATCCGTTGAAATACTATCAGCGCGGCGAAACCAACGACCACGCCCAAGAGCATAAGCCAGCCGACCCATTCGACATATTCAAATTCGGTCTCGCGACCAGGCTGCGGCGTAAACCACAATAGGTTAAATGCGAAAAAGCTAACCAACGCCGCGAGATCGAATACACGCTCCAAGCCGAGTGTGACCAAAGCCGCGCTCGGCCGCACACGCCGGTCCCGCATCGGCAGCCACATTGGGCGAACGATCTCGCCCATTCTCCCAATGAGAAAGATTGCGGCAAAGCCGACCGTCGTGGTCGCAAAAAGCTCTTTTAGACTCGATGGCGTAATTGGCTCGAGCAAAACTTTCCAACGGATTGCCCTCAGCAAATAGCCAACGCAGATTATCAAAACCGAGACAACCAATAGTAGCGGGTCCGCCCGTCGAAGACTCGCGGTCACTAGGTTCCAATCCAGACTTCGGCCAAAAAACCAAAAGATAAAGACCGCGAACAACAAGAGGAGTATGAATTTTATGTATTTGCGCAATTCGATCGTTCCCGAACCTCGAACCGGTTCCTGATGCAAGACCCTCTTTTGCATAACCGACAGTTGCGCCGGATAAGCAATAAAGACAAAAGATACCGTATTTCTATAGAATTTCTAAATCGGGGGATTAAACGCTCTAATCTGCTGTTCGACGAACTCGACGAGTTTTGCCCTTATCTCATTCCGAACGCGTCGGAAAACCTGCAAAACATCGTCGTCATTTCCGCTAGCTTCGGCAGGATCGTCAAAACTCCAATGCACACGAGTTACTTTGCCAGAGAAGACGGGGCAGGATTGGTTGGCGTTATCGCAAACAGTTATGACGAAGTCGAAGGGCGTGCCCAGAAATTCGTCGAGACATTTTGATCGGTGAGAAGAAATATCTATGCCGATCTCCCGCATAACGGCTGTCGCTTGCGGACGAACGAAACTCGCCACGGTGCCGGCGCTCGCGACTTCGAATTTGTCACCGGCCAGTTCCCGCAAAAGCCCCTCGGCCATCTGGCTGCGAGCGGAATTGCCGGTACAGAGTATCAACACTCGTTTCTTTGGCATTTTCTTAAGATTCGGCCGCGAAAAAACGACTCTGAAAATACAACGCGACATTTACCAGCCCGATTAACACAGGTACCTCGACTAAAGGGCCTATAACAGCAGCTAATGCAGCTCCGGAATTTATCCCAAATACAGCGACGGCCACCGCGATAGCAAGTTCGAAATTATTGCTGGCCGCCGTGAACGACAGCGTCGCCGTTTTGGAATAATCAGCCCCGACTTTGCGGCCCATGTAGAAGCTGACCAAAAACATCACGACGAAATATATCAGCAGCGGTATCGCGATCCGTACCACGTCAAACGGTAGCTGGACGATGAGATTCCCTTTCAGGCTGAACATTACAAAGATCGTGAAAAGCAGAGCGATCAGCGTAAGCGGACTGATGCGCGGGATGAACTCGCTGTGATACCACTCCTTGCCTTTTGCTTTGACGAGCAAAAAACGGGTCAGCATTCCCGCAATAAACGGTATCCCGAGGTAGACGAACACGCTCTGAGCGATCTGCCAGATGCTGACGTCGACCGCGATCCCTTTCAGCCCAAAATATGGCGGCAGAACGGTGATAAAAAACCACGCATATACGCTGTAAAACAAGACCTGAAATACGCTGTTGAATGCAACCAGTCCAGCCGCGTATTCGCTGTCGCCTTTCGCCAATTCATTCCAAACGATCACCATCGCAATGCACCGCGCGAGGCCGATCATGATCAATCCGACCATATACTCGGGCTGGCCGCGCAAGAAAATTATCGCGAGTGCAAACATCAGGATCGGGCCGATGAGCCAGTTCTGCACAAGCGAAAGGCTGAGGATCTTGGTATTGCGAAAGACCTCGCCTAAATTTTCGTACCGCACCTTGGCAAGCGGCGGATACATCATCAAGATCAGGCCGACGGCGATGGGGATGTTGGTAGTCCCGATATTAAAACGGTTAATAACGCCCTCGACACCGGGATAAAGGTATCCGGTGATCACGCCGAGAAACATCGCCGAGAAGATCCAAAGCGTAAGGAATCTGTCCAGGAATGACAGCCGCGTTACCGGATTGCAGTTGGTAGCAGACATAAATTGATTATCTAGTTAACGGCACTTTCACAGCAAAACGTGAGATTCACATATTTGCCGGTCTTTCTGTCAAAACGTGCCACAAACACTTCCCAGTCCGTTTCGAAAAGCTCGCCGCTGGTTCGGCCACTTTTGTTGCAATGCTCCGTTCTAAAGCAGCGAGGCCCTTCGAAACTTTTTCTGCCGTTACGTTCTACGTCTTCCATATCTACTAACAGCAAGCGGTTTTTACCTCTTGCTCTTTGGCGTTTATCCCGACAAATGTCGGCACACAGCAAGTCGCGTCCGTGCTCTTATTTGCCGTTTCTGGCAGATTGTCCGTAAGCACCGCAAAGACTTCCCACTCGTTGCCATCGGGGTCGTGCACCCAGGCTTTGTCTTGCAGAGCGTAACAGCAGGTCGTCTGCATTTCTTCACGCGGAGTCAGTCCTCGCTCTTTCCACAACTCGCGCATAGCCAAAACATCTTCGGTCCCGGCGACCTGAATGCCAAGATGTGATATCGCACCCTGTCCGTCGAACGGATTTTGGTTGAGCGTTAAATTGAGAGGTGGATTTTGTACGTCAAACTTGGCGTAACCCGTCCGAACCTTGCTCGGCTCAATACCGAGCATTTTTTTGTAGAATTCGATGCTGGCTTCTACATCCTTTACGTTGATCGCCAAATGAGCTTTTAATGTATTAATTGTGGTCATAATAATTCTCCTTTCCGAAAACAACAATTACGTCTAGCCGTAAATGTATTCCGAGAATATGTGAGATTTACAATTATGTCAAGCCATAAATGTAATATGATATAATTTTTTTGTATGGCACGATCGGGCAAGTTTAAACTCGATGAATTTTTCGCCGCTTTGGCCGACCGCACGCGGCTCCGCCTGCTTAATCTAATGCGTGACGGTGAGGTATGCGTGTGTTTTTTTGCCGAAACGCTCGGCACAAATAACCCGAAGATCTCGCGGCACCTCTCCTATCTCAAGCGTGCAGGGCTGGTCACCGGCCGCCGGGACGGCAAATGGATTCATTACAGCCTCAATCTGCCAAAAGACGCCAAAGCGGCCGAATTGTTTGACTCACTTTTAAAAACTCTTGAAACCGATGAGGAAATGCAGGCCGACCGTGCCGCTTTGATCGACGTCTGCTGTGCCCCGAGGAACCAGTTTGTGACTATCGGAACTAAATCCGATCGCTAGGTTCACCTCTCCGAGTCCTCGCATTTCCAGTTAATTCCGTATATCTTTTTGTTGGAACTTTTGGTTTTTGCCTTTCGTAACCAATTCTTGACAAGGCGAGTTTTCGTGCTTTGTAGCTTTTGGCCTATGGCAGGGTGGTTTCGGGAGATATCGCGTTGGAAGCATTAAAGGCTGTGACCGAAATTAATGGTGCGGAACTCGTCAGGCGTGCTCGCGCAGGTGACGGCGCGGCGTGGGAGGATATCGTTTCGGGCTATTCGCGGCGGATTTTCAACCTCGCATATCGGTTTACATCCAGCATTGACGCGGCCGAGGATCTCACGCAAGACGTTTTCATCAGAGTTTACAGGTCGCTGGACCAGTACGACCAGAAGCACGGTGACCTTGCGAATTGGCTGATGCGGCTCGCACGCAATTTGATAATCGACGATTACCGGCACCGCCAGCGTAATCCGCAAAACACAAGGGCGGACGCAGTTGACGATCACCAGTATCACCTGCGGGCCGCGGGAACGTCGGCCCACAGAGAGATCGAGCGGAAGGAGCTGGCGAGCCAGGTGCAGGAAGGCATTGACAAACTGCCCGAGGATTTGCGGACGTGCGTAATCCTGCGTGACATTGAAGAACTCACATACCAGGAGATCGTCGATGTTTTGAAGATTCCCGAGGGCACTGTGAAATCGCGAATAAACCGCGGAAGAATTGAACTGGCGAAAATATTGAGAAGGATGAGAGTGGTAACGATTTAGTAAGGGGTAGAAAATTATGAATAAGGAGCAGCAAAACATTGTAAATTGTTCGACGTTCGAAGAATTGTTGACCGATTACCTGGACAAGACGCTGGAAAGCACGGCCCACAAGGCTGTTGCGGCCCACGCTTTGAGCTGCCCGCTGTGTCATTCTCTCCTGAACGACGTAAAAGAATCTCTCGAAGTATGCCGCAAGATCAGCGCACCGAGCGCGTCCGTAACGCGGCTCGAGGCCCGGGTGCTCTCGATGACTATGCCGGAAACGGCGATGGCTTGTGACGATTTTGAATGCTCGCTGACCGATTATCTCGACGGCTTTCTGCCCGCTCAGGTTTTCCACCGCTGGGAACGTCACGCCGCTCTCTGCAAAGGATGCGAAGATCTGCCCGGAATGGTTGTCCGCTCGATCGCAGCTTGCTACACATATAAAATGGATGAGCTTGCCATACCCCAAGGTTTGCACGACCGCATTCTCCAATCGACGATCGGCGCAGCCGAAGCTCCGGTGGCGAAAGCATCGTGGGCGGCGGTGGCAACTGATTGGGTACGTGGGTTAAGATGGCCCGTCGGCATCCCGCAACTCGCACCTGTCGCGATGATGATGCTTTTCGCGTTTCTGATGTTTAGCCAGACGGTCTCGGCTGACGGTTCGCTCGCGGGCGTTTATCAAAAGAGCTTTGAGCTTGCCGAGCAAACTTATAAACAAGGAGCCGACGCCTGGAACGGCAAGCCCGCAGCATTAGATCAGGCTCCGAAGCAGGATTCGATCACAGGCACGACGGACATCTCGAACGAGGACAAGAAATAGATGAATTGTGCCTATCACAGCCAAAACGCCGCAGTTGTCAGCTGCAATGGGTGCGGACGGCCGCTTTGTCCGGCTTGCGATCACCGTATCAAGGGTTTCCCGTATTGTCAGGACTGCATAGTTTTGGGTGTCGATCTTTTGCGTCAGCAAAGTCAGACGAACCACGTTCCGTTTGTAAAAAAGCGCACCTCACCCGTGATAGCGACCGTTCTGTCGATGATCTGTCCTGGCCTGGGTGCCGCCTACAATGGTCAGACTGTAAAGGCTCTGGTCTACTTTGGTGTGTTTATCGGGCTGTTTCAGATGGCTCTGATCACTGGCACGGCGCTGTTCGTGTTTGGTTTTATGGGTATGTGGTTCTTCTCGGCTCTTGATGCATGGCGAACCGCTCAGATGATACGCTCCGGCTTGACGCCAGACGTTGCTGATGATGTATTGGTAAAGAGATTTTCCGGCAATCCAAAATTGTGGGGCATCGTTCTTTCGGCGTTGGGCGCCGCGTTCTTGCTCCAGTCGATATTCCCTGTGCGCGGTCTTATCCGCGGTTTGTTGCCGTTGATGCTGATAGCTCTAGGCATATATGTGCTTCGGGGTTATATTTTTAAGCCGAAGGTGGAAGAATCGAGGTGGACGGGCGCCGGTCAGTCAACGAGTTTTGCTCTGACGCAAACGCGTTATAATGAGGCGGATTACAAGGTTACAAACGACTTCGCCGACCGGGCGCGGAGCGGAAGCTGGAAGGATATTTAGGATCGCGATATATTAGAAGGAGTTATTCTTATGCTAAAAGCAGCAGGTGTTGGTGGGAGTATTTTGGTGATGATCGCATTGATCATCGCTTTGCTCAAAACGCTTATCGCGTTTGTCGGATTTATTTCGTTTGCTTTCAAAATAATTATCGTCTTGGCCTTTATCGCGGTGTTCGCAGGCGTCGGGTTTTTGATTTTCCGGGGCTGGCAAAATAGCCGTCGTCGCGATTAGACGGGCCGCGATCTATTTCGTAGGTGTTAAACAAAGGCAAATGTATGCTACTGTACATTTGCCTTTTTGTTAAACTTGTGTTTACATAAGAGTTCCTTTTCTTAGTATTGGGAAACTTACAAGCGGGTTTTCAATTAGACAGCGAGAGTTTGTTTTTTACGAGTTGACTCTTGTTCGAAGGTTTCGCGTTAGTCGCTCGCGGCTATTCTTGCGTGATTCCGTGTACCGAAACGATGGATTTTCGGTGCGTGATCATTACAAAGGAGCTTAAAAGCATAATGCTGAAAAACGACAAGTCATATACTTTTCTTTTAGCGCATTCATCAAAATCTAAGATATATATTAAGCGTGTAGCTATTTCTAAGAGCTATTTGCATTTTGGTTCTGTTGGCATTTTTCTGCTTTTGGGAATTTCTACCTTGGCAGTCGGTGTAAGCGGAGTCGTTAAGACGACTGCGTTTGCGGAATCGGTTAACTCGACGGCGGTTGTCGCCCAGCTTACGGCCGAATCTTCCAAACCAACCGAAAAGATCGATTATTCTCGCCCGTCTGAGTCGAATGAACTTGCATTCAACAGCGGCGGACCTGAAGAAAACGAATCTATCGATGACGAAGATGCCGGTATCAAGAAAAAGATAGACCTATTGAAGATCAATTCCAACCCCTCGTTCCTTCCAACGATGTGGGCTCACCTGGGCAAGATCAACAACGAATTCGGTTTTCGCCTTAATCCATTTGGCGGTCGGAGTTACGAGTTTCATCCAGGAATGGATATCGACGGCGAGCGTGGTGATCTGGTTGTCGCTCCGGCCAGCGGTACGGTTGTCAAGGCCGGTTATAACGGTGGCTACGGCAATTTGATCGAGATCGATCATGGCAACGGCCTGGTCACGCGTTATGGCCACCTTTCGAAGATCGAAGCAGCCGTGGGAGACACGATTACACGAGGCCAGCTGATAGGGTACGTGGGTTCGACAGGCCGCTCCACCGGACCTCACCTTCATTTTGAATTGAGGTTAGGTGAAAAATCGATAAACCCCCGATACCTTTTGCCGCCCGAACCCGTTGATTTAACAAAGATCGTAAAATAGTCGGGCACCGAAAGATTTTAGACAAAGCGAGTCAAATTAGTGGCTCGCTTTTTTTGTAAATGCCCTATTACTTGTTAGTATTTATCTATCCTGAAAGCAGATTTAACCGATCACTTGGGAATCTTAATTATGAAATTGCAAAATAACCGTCTGTTTACCGTCGCGATGATGTTCGCGATTACGTTCTCCACTATTAGCATTGCATTCGCGACTCCCGACGAGGGAATGTTTGCGCCCGGGCAGATTTCCGGGCTGCCGCTCAAAAAGCGTGGGCTGAAGATCAAGCCGATCGACATTTACAATCCCGCGGGCGGCGGACTTACCGACGCTGTCATTCGTCTAAGCATTGGCTGTACGGCGGAGTTTGTCTCGCCGGACGGCCTGATCCTGACCAATCATCACTGCGGATTAGATGCTGTCGCCGCAGCTTCGACGCCGGGAAACGATCTTGTCGAAACGGGCTTTAACGCCGGCAGCCGCGCGGGCGAGATTTCAGCCAAAGGCTACTCGATCTTTATCACAGAACGGGTCGACGACGTAACAGCTAAGATAAAGGCCGGAACCGAAACCCTCACAGGTGAAGCCCTAGCGGCCGCGTACAAGAAAAACTTGGACGATCTGCAGGCATCCGAACAGGCAAAGGCTCCCGCCGGTTCCGTCATTCGCATACAGATGCTGAACAGCGGCTATTTCTTTTACCTTTATCAAACGCGTCAGTTCAAGGATGTTCGCGTCGTTTATGCTCCGCCGCGTAACATTGGCGTCTTTGGCGGCGACCCGGACAATTTCGAATGGACACGACACACGGGCGATTTCACATTTTTAAGGGCGTACACCGGTCCGGACGGATCGGCCGCCGAATATGCGCCGAACAACGTTCCATACAAGGCCAAGAAATATCTGACGATGAATATCGGCGGCGTTAAGGAGAACGATTTTGTCTTTGTGCTCGGCTATCCCGGAGGCACGACACGTTACCGCGAGAGTTGGTCGATGCAATACGGCCGCGACGCTAACCTGCCATTTCTTGAGAAATATCTTGGCGCCCTCGCCGACTCTCTTAAACGGATCGGCTCGACCGATGAAGAGAAACGGCTCGCGTTCCAGGGCGACATCGCAAATTTTGACAACTACAACAAGAAGTACGGCGGCGACCACATTCGGCTAAAACAGGCGGGTGTCGTTCAGGCACGCCAGGCCGAGGAAGCTCGTCTTGCCGCGTGGATTGGCCAAAGTGCAGACCGGCAGAAGAAATACGGCTCCGTTTTACCTGAATTGAAAGCTCTTTCCGAAGAGACCAATGCCGCATCCAAGCGGGACGTTATCGTCCGCCGTTTTCCGGACCCAAATTCCATGGCTGTTTTCGGCCAGATCGTCGCCGCGGCCACCGCCGTCAAACAGGGCCGCTCGCTCAACGCCGCAGCACAGGCCGGAAAGGCGGCTGAGATCGCCGATGCCCTGAAAGACCGAGAACCCGCTCACGAAGGTGAGATGCTCAAGTTCTTTTTCAAGGCATTTGACGATCTGCCTGACGGCCAAAGATTTGCGGTTGCCGACACGAAATTTGGCAACAAGAAAGGTAAAGAACGCCGCGAAGCCGAGGCTGCGTTTGCAGGGGAGTTGGCTGACGGCCCGTACACTTCGCCGCAAAAGCTCGCCGAGCTTTATGGTTTGTCATGGAACGAGATGCAGGCTCAGCATCCTTTCACCGCCGGCCTCGTCGATGAAAGGACAGCTCTCGCCGGACGCACGGCCAAATTTGCCGCCAGCATCGACCGCCTTCGTCTGCACTATATGCAGGCTCTAACCGAGATGAAAGGAATGTCGCCGGTTTATCCGGACGCCAATTCGTCTTTGCGTTTTTCGTACGGCAATATCAAAGGCTATCAGTCACGAGAGGCAGAATACCGAGGACCGTTCACGACGATGAAGGGCATGTTTGAAAAGGAGACGGGTGAGAATCCGTTCGATCTGCCGCAAAAGCTCAAGGATTTGCAGGCTGCCCGTGATTTCGGTCGATACGGCAGCGGCGACAGCGTTGTGCTCAATTTCCTCTCGACCACGGACATTATCGGCGGCAACAGCGGCAGCCCGATCCTCAATGGTAACGGCGAACAAGTGGGCATCTGCTTCGACAGCAACTTCGAGGGCCTCGGCAATGATTTCTACTACGACCCGGCCGTCAACCGTACGATCTCGGTCGACATCCGCTACGTTCTTTTCGTCACCGAGAAATTCGGCGGCGCCAAATGGGTCGTCGATGAAATGAAACTGGTCGGCGGCGCGAAAGCCAAAGCGGCTTACTAGCAACAACTGTTGCAGCTCCCACGATACTAAGTTTACAAGGCGGTATGAGGCTTCGTTCATAATGGACGAAGCCTTTTATCTATCTAACTGAACACCTCTACTGAAAAACGTGAACCGGGTTGCCGCTCGGTACGCTTCGCGGAATAAGTTTGCGTAACTCGCGTTCGTTTGCTCTAGGGTCAAGCAGACCGTACCGCAGAAAGGCGACGAGTTGACGAAACTCGCGGTTCGATAATACAACCGGTGTAGCCAGCGCCGGATCAATGCGTGCAAGGACCGGAACATACGGCCCTCGGGGTCCTTGAAGATCTACGTCCAGGCCCGCCAGCACTGGGTCGTACGCGGCTGCAGATCCGATAGCGTTTAGGTGAAAACGCAACGCATCTTCCAGCCTGGTAAATGCACCGTTATGAAAGAACGCGGGCTGCAGGGCGAGATTCCGAAGCGGCGAGGTCCTGAAGGCGTAGCGATCGTTCTGGTTGCCTGTTACCTGTTCCAGGCCGAAATCTTCGTTTGCGCCGGGCCCGTCGAATGTCACGTTACCCACCGTTGGAGCGATCTGCGGAATACCGGCGACGTGTTGCTGAAAGTCGCTGAACATTTCGTTTGACTGCCCCGAGACCGCATGACAGTTGACGCAATTGGCCGAGCCGAAGAATAGCAGCGCACCACGTTTTTCGTCGTCCGCCATCGTATTTTTGTGCCCACGGGCGAATTGGTCGATCGGCGCATCGGCGTAGACCAGCGTGAATTCGAACTCGGAGATCGCCTTGGCGAGCATCTCATAGGTGATCGGGCCACCATTCCTAACTTCCGGGAAGTTCCGTCCAAACATCCTACGATACTCGTTGTTGGCGTTCAGCCTCGCTGCAACTGCGTGGCGTATGACGTCATGGTCGAGGCCCAGTACGATCGGATCAAAGCCCGCCATTTCAACATTCTCCGTAACGGGAATAAAGGCCTGAGCGGTCAATAAATGCGGTAGCGACGAAAGTGATGTGCTTTCGGGTGGCGGAAACTGAAACCCGCCGCTATTGTCGAACGGGTTGCCCGAGAGCGAGGCGAAACGTGAGTTCCACATCAGCCTCGGATAAAAGGCGTTGTTGAGAACCATCGGCGTCCGCCGCTGATTTCGCGGCCCGGTGCGATCCGGCCCAACGATATTATTATTCTCAATTCCAATCGCAATTGACTGTGAATCGCCGAAGCCCCCCGGGGCGGCGTGACAACCCGAGCACGAGTTGTCGTTATTCAGGCCGAGAAGACTGTCGTGAAATGCTAGTCTTCCGAGTTCCGCCAATCGGTTGTCGATCTTGCGTCCGAGCCACTGCTCGAGGCTGCTGCCAACCCGGCCGGTGAAACGGTGCGCTTCGAGCACTCCCGACAATTGCTCATCGAGATCGTTGTCGGTCCTTGCCGAGGTGCTCGGCGTTAGAATCACTGCCGCTCCCGCGATAAATGCGAGGACTATTACCATCAATTTCAAATTCCGAATATTCATGCTGAAAAACCTCCTGAGATTGTTCGACTATCACTCGATCCGCAAACGGTTACGTAAACTTCGTTTGTCAATCACCTCTTTAATGTCCTTGCACCGGCAATGTTCGAATACGGCGAATCACCGGACGAGTTAGAGGCTCTCACTCGATACCGATAGATTGTATTTCCGGCCAAGCCGGAATCACTGTATGACGTCGCGGTGCCGGCTACAGTAGCGACCTGCTCAAATCCGAGACAGGTCGACCCCTGACATCGCTCGATCTTTACTTCGGTCTGGTTCGTCGATCCGTTCGTCCAGTTCAAGCCGATCGAACTCCTCGAAAGTGCCCTACCGGTAAGGTTCGTTGGCGTTTCCGGCAAAGTCGGAGCATTTACGGCGATAGAAACGATACGAGGCAAACTCGTAAGACCGAAGATGTCGGTGACCACCAGCGACGCCGCATAAGTCCCGGGTGTCGAATAAAGGTGCGTGACCTTAACTCCGGTGGCGGAACTTCCGTCTCCGAAGGTCCATGCCCACGATACTAAGGGGTTAGGACCGATTGATCCGCTACCGTCAAAGGAGACCAACAAAGGTGATGTTCCGGTGGTCGGATTTGCGGCGATTATTGCAACCGGTTCTATCGGAGTGATTACGATCGGCGGCTGGAAGCACGTTACCAGTGCATCGTAACCGCCCGTGGCACACACATTGCCATTTGGCAAAGCGGTGGCCCATACCGTTGGCAACCGGGAAAAGCCCTCCCACAGCAATGTTCCGTTCCGGCTGTAACCCGCAGTCACGCCCTGCATGTATTGGTTACCCAGAATGTCCCGGATCACCGGGCCTCCTACGCCGGACACTACAGTGGTGCCGTCGGCAAGTACAAAAATGGCGGCCGGCATCTCATCTCCGCTTAGGGCGGCGTCTCGCCGGGCTTGCCACCTCACGGTACCATTGGTGCTCAGGGAAACGATCCACCAGTCGAAATATCCACCCGACGACATCCGGCCGGCGACAACCAGGCTGCCGTCAGGGGCCTTGGCAATACGCGTCGCGTAGGCGCAGCAGATCGGCGGATTGGCATCCGTTCGCCACAAGCGCGCTCCGGTTGCCCGGTCATAAGCGACGACGGTCAAAAATCCGTATATCCCAACATTGCCCTCGCCGGTTACGTACACGCGTGTGGCATCCACAACAACATCGAGATTGGCAATGCCCTCAGGGGCCGCCACCGACCATCTGCGGACACCCGTGGCTGCGTCGAAGACGGCAGTTATCCATATCGCACCGCCCCTAACATCTCCCGTTGCGATCACATCGGCTTCGTCGGGGCTCAACGCCAGGGAGGTCGCGATGGCGTAGCCGTCGCCGGTCGAGTCCGCCTGCGACCAGAGCAAAATACCTGAGGGGCTGTATTTCTGCACGAATAATCCGCTGCCCGTCGCGCTCCACGTGACATAGGAGCTTCCCGCCGAGTCGACCACGAGCCGTCCGACTACAGGGTAGAAACCCGATGAAAAATCCACTCGCCAGAGGAGTGTTCCGTTGGTGTCGTACCGGACCATCGTGCTTTGGATCGGACGCCCGTGAGAGTCCGTGTTGTGCCCGATCGCGATGAAATCGCCGTTGGGCCCGGCGGCCACCCAGTCTCCGACGAAGGTTCCTGACGATGGGATGATCGTACGGCGCCACCGCAGGGTTCCGCTTGCCGTGTATGATGTCACTGCCAACTCGCGCGCATTCGCCGGTCCGGACACGATGGCGATGTTGCCTGAGGTATCCGAGGCCATCCGGGCTGACTGGCCGGCGCTGTCAACGCCCGCCGAAAGGCCGCCGGCGCTCCACAACGCGGGAAGCGTGGTTGCTGAAACGACGGTGTCATCTGATATTCCGAGCAACCCATCGCTCGCCAAGTTGCCGTCTTGCGCCGGAACGTCTGGAGTTACAGCGAGCAGTCCGCCTGCGACCATTGCGAGGAGCAGGACCAATAATTTGTTTTTCAGGATATTCATTGTCAAAACCTCCTGCCACTGATAGCGGCGATCAATAAAATTTCGTTTTGCACCTATGACCACAGTCAAGTTCGAAGCAGTCAAAAGACATTTCCAAAGACTTTTCGACCGGTTATTTCGCCTTGTCTTTTTCCGGACACGACAACCACAATCTTCACAATTCTCAGTTTGGCACGAGCGATCAAATGAAATCCATGGGACTTTTGCCCTAATTTCTGTGACGTTTTGTCACGGGCGGTGATACTGCTTGAGGTGTAATTAACCTATCTTCTGAAACACTCGACGAAGGCAGCTAGGCGTCTCGCTGCCCTATGAGTCAATGATGGACACAGATATAGTGAGCTTTCATCACTTTGGCGGAAATAAACACAAACATTCACGACCTTCTTGCCTTAACTTGTCGTGTCGTGGTAACCGGAAGGCAAGGCGGTAGTCTTCAATCATCCTGTTAATCGGAAAATAAAAGGGCAACCTATCACATTGGCCCCAGGTGACCTTTGGCAAAAACCCGTTAAGATCACTTCGGAATCTGCACCGGTAGGTTGTCGCTTTGGCTACAACCGATCTGCCCGGACTGTCCATTGGGAAGCTTGATAGACTGGTCGGTCTTAGTACCGGCCCACAAGGAACCCTTGCCGCCGTTATAAAGATGCAGCCACGGCGTCAGATGGAAACTCGGATTGTAAGCGCCGGGCATGTTGAACACGCTCTTTTCCGAGAAGACGAGCGTAACATCCACGGACTTGCCTAATGTCAATGGCGGAATCGCGCTACGGGCACCCACAAACGGGTCGCCGGCCAGTGGTGTCGGCTTCATGTAGACACCGCTGACGTATCCCCCTTTAAAGTAGTTCGTAAGACTCATTTTCACGTTCACACTGCAACTCGCCAGTGAGACGCCAGGATCGGGCTTCACGCGAGTTACACGCACGACTACTGTCGACGGCTCGTAGACCGAGCCGGATGCGGGCTTGACCTCTGCTCCGGGGTAGCTGGTGAAACAGGGCAGCGGAAGCAGGCCATGCTCGGATGCTTCCTTGGCATTACCGCATTCGGGCTCTCTGCCCGCACGCGCCAGTTCGCCGAGCGCCTTTTCGAGCGCCTTCTTGTATATCTCTCGAAGCTTAGCCCGTAGTTCCGGAGTACACACGCCGCCGTTACCCTCGATTAGGTCGCAGGTGTAATCCACGCTAGCGTCCGAGATTTTGCCTTTGGTCATATCCTCAAGCGCCGCGAGATCGGGCAAGGTCGGCGGCACGCCCACTACTGCGAGGCCAACCGAAATCGCATTCGAGGCAACGTACGCCGCCGCACTCTCACAGTCGGATTCGAGCTTCTTGCCCAACCACTCGCACGGGACTACTTCTTTAAACTTAGACGCTACATAGTTCTTGGCACCGTTCCAGAAGTGCGCCAAACCATCGTATGCAATGAGATAGCCACCAGCCCCTAGGACAACCCAATCCCAAGTACTCTTCTCCTGATACTTCGGGTCCTTCGGCGGACAGTATTTGTTCCCGGGCTTATAGGCTTGTAGCGGGTGAAGAGCCTTTCCGTAGTATGGGTTCTTCAACACGTTGACGCAGCCCCAGAAGTTTGGGTCGGGGAAAACGACAAGCTTGTGCGCGAGAATTTTGACCTCATAAACTCTCGCTTTCGCTTGCAACTCTTCGAGCGCTTTCTTCTTCGCTGCCGCATCCGCCGCCGCCGCCGCGAAGACGTTCGTTTTCGCTCCCCCGGCCCTCGTCAGCGTCACCTTGACCGGTGCACTTGGAGAACCCACAGGCTGGCCCTGGCCGTCGAGCAACACGATACACATGTAGAGGCGTGGGGGATCCGGCACAGGGCCCCTCGCCAAACGGGAGACCCAAGTCCCGATGTCGATCTGAAACTGTTGCGCCGAGCCAGCCGAAGGAACCCCCTCCGGAATAGGCTTCTGGCCCAATAACCCAAGCGGCGCAAGCGGAGAATCCATCGCGGACGGGGCATCGTGCGTGGCTACAAGCACCGCGCTTGTTGCGCCACTGACCGTAGTCGACCACCGGAACCACCACAGCCAGTTCTTGGTGTTCTCGGCTACCGTGGCCTCCGTTCCGTACGTACGCGCGCCATGATCCACGGTTCCGATTCCGTTCCAAATCTCGAATGTGGTTCTTGTGCGAGTTCGCCCGAGATTGCCAAGCACTGACGATCGCTCAACGATAGTGGAACCCAGCACGGTGTTCCGCTCCTTCTGTATCACTTCCAGCCGATCGAGTCGTATGAAATCGATCCCAGCGAGGAAACCTGTGGCCTTCGCGTTCTTGCCCACCATCATGAAACTCACCTTCCGGGGTCCCGGCCCGAGATTGAAACTTCCAACGGAAACGGGCCCACTTGGCTCCACCGTTGGCGAATAACCATCAAATATCGCCGCCACATCCTTCCCCTCAACCTGAATGCGAAGTTGCCCAAAGTCCGGTGCGCGAGTCATATGCAACTCGACTACATACATGTTGCCAGCGGGAACGTCCAAAATCAGGTCGAGCACGGCGCCCGGCTGCCCACCGGTCCAGAGTAGCTGAGCGTTGCCACTCCAACCCTGCCCAAACCCGGACATCGGTTGCGATGATACTCTCCCTCCGTTCAAGACTATTTTTCCTGATGTCGCAAGCGCCTCCCCTTCGTACCCGAGACGGTCAATACCTCGTCTAACTTGCCCCCGGATGGACAGTGTGGTTAATGGCCCTATTATTAACAGCGAGGCCGCAACTGCAAAACAGCACGCTGCAAAGAAGTCATTCTTAAGATTTCTCATTTTTTCCTCCGCTTCAGGCACTCGAATTGCGGGACCTCGATATACTCCGTGGTGAGTTCAACAGCATCTTGCTCCGTTGATATCGAAATGACGGAACCTCGATTCGTATCATCGAAAGCCGACCGCACACATCTCCGCACGCCGGTCGATTTCGCGAGATGATTTTAGTGCCGTGAACTACATTTCAACCGCTTTCAGACACTCGCGTGCCTCACTCTTGTCTTTTTAGAACTCTCACTTGCACTGTATTCCTAGATAGGACGCTTTCATATATGATTTAATGAAAGCAATAGGACATTTGTTTTATTTTCTGTGACATTTTGTCACGGGCGGTGATGATGCTAGAGGTGCAATTAGCAGAACTTCTGGAAGGCACGACGGACGCTGCTTTTGCGGCGAGTCTCGAGGGAGAGATACGGACTTGGAACAAAGCAGCCGAGGGGCTGTTTGGCTATACGGCCGCGCAGGTAATCGGGAAACCGTGTGCCGAGGTCGTCGGCGGCCGCATCGCAAATGGCATTCCGGTGTGCTATGAATATTGCAACATTCTGGAGTGTGTACGAACTTGCAAAGAAATTTCTAATTACGATATGGAAGTTAAAACCAGCCTGGGCGAACCTGTCTGGGTTAACGTGTCTTTGCTTATCGTAGCGAACGAACGGACGGACCGGCGTTTCGCGGTACACTTTATGCGCGACATCACAGAGAGAAAGACAGCTGAGTTGCTCACAAACAAAATGATGCGAATGGCCAAGGATCTCGTCGGTGGAGGAGCCGAAAATGATGCTCTCCCTCCGATCTCGCAGGTTACCCCACAGGAAATCAAGGTTTTGAGCCTTTTGGCGAAAGGTAAAACAACACCTGAGATCACCTCGGAGCTTGGGATAGGCACATCGACCCTACGCAATCACATATCTAATGTTAACCATAAACTGCACACGACAAGCCGCATCGAAGCCGTCGTCCAGGCCATAAAGCGAGGATTGATTTGATTTCCTGACCGCACCGCTGGTTTGGCAGCGTGTGGCAAATCGCCGTTACTTTTCAGAATAAGCCAGTTTGATCGAGTTCATTCCACGAAGGATTACGCGTTGGCGGCGGATGACTCGCTTGCGGTTTTTGGCTGGGTTAAAGATGTTGAGCGGTGACGGGATCATCGCTGAGAGAAACGCGGCGTCCTCGCGGGTGAGGTCGGAGGCCGATTTTTTGAAATAGATACGCGCCGCGGCCTCGGCACCGTAAATTCCGTCGCCCCACTCGATGACGTTAAGGTATAGTTCCAGGATGCGCTTTTTTGTCAGCTCACGTTCGAGAAAATACGTATAAACAGCCTCGCGTCCCTTTCGCAAAAAATTGCGATCCTCGGACAGAAATAGGTTTTTGGAAAGCTGCTGGGTGACGGTCGAGGCTCCGCGTTTGAAGCTAGGCATCGGCGGTATCCAGTCATCGGGATTGTAGTCGCCCTCGTCCTTAGCTTCTTTTTCGCCTTCCTTAACAGCATCGTCCCACGCATTTTGTATAGCTTCCCAGTCAAAACCATTGTGCTGGAAAAAACGAGAATCCTCACCTGCCAGAACGGCTCGCTGCAGGTTGGGCGAGATCTGTTCGATCGGCATCCATATCATGATCTTCTTAGCCTCTCGGCCCTCGCCCTTTGCCTCGGAGATACGGTTTTCGATCATCGATGTCGTAGTCGGATTTTCGTCCCGCAAGCGAGAAATTGCGGGAAAAGTGATCACCTCGTAAGCGAGCCAAACGAGTATCGCTCCGGCGAAGATAAAAAATGATATTTTGGTCCAATACCACATGTTCTTTAGTGAATAGTGAATACTGAAAAGTGAATAGTCAAGAGTAGCCCGACGTCTTGACTATTCACTTTTCACTATTCACTATTCACTATTATGGGTCGTTACGACAATGTAGTTGCGGTGATACTGGGCGGTGGCGCCGGATCACGACTTTTTCCTCTAACGCACGAACGCTCGAAACCGGCTGTACCGCTCGGCGGGACTTACCGCTTGATCGATGTGCCCGTGTCGAACTGCATCAATTCTGAAATAACGCAGATCTTTGTGTTGACGCAATACAATTCGGCGTCACTCAATCGCCATATTTCACGCACCTACCGGTTTTCAAGCTTTTCAACGGGTTTTGTTGAGGTGCTCGCAGCGGAGCAGACTAAGGATAATCCCGAGTGGTTTCAGGGCACGGCTGACGCGGTTCGCCAAATGCTGCCGCATCTGCGGGATTGGCGGGTCGATACGCTGCTGATACTGTCAGGTGATCACCTCTACAGGATGGATTACCGAGAATTTCTAAAAAGGCATTTCGATACCGGAGCCGATTTGACGATCTCGGTCGTCCCCTGTGGGCCAGCCGAAGCCGCGGAGTTTGGCCTGCTTAAGACAAATACGAAAGGCGAGATAATCGAATTTAAGGAAAAGCCGAAAGGCGACGATCTCGAATCAATGCGTGTGGATACCACGGGTTTTGGTTTAACTGAAACTGCGGCTGCTACCAGGCCATTTCTCGCGTCCATGGGCATCTACGTTTTCAATTACGAAAAGCTTACTGAATTGCTAAAGGCTGACAATTCTTGGGTGGATTTTGGCCGCGAGATCATACCCGCGGCGATCGAGAAATACACGGTCCAGGCTCATCTCTTTAAGGAGTATTGGGAAGACATCGGTACGATCCGGTCATTTTACGAGGCAAATCTCGATCTTGCATCGCCGCTGCCAAAATTCAATTTTTTTGACACGGGCGCCCCAATTTATACGCGCAGCCGCTATTTGCCGCCGTCGAAGTTGCACGATTGTGATATCGATAATTCCATGGTTTCCGAAGGCTGTATTTTAAACGGCGTTCGTGTCCGCAAGTCCATTATCGGTCTCCGCAGCCGTATCGATAACGGTGTAATTATCGAGGATTCGATAATTATGGGGTCCGACTTTTTCGAGTCGATCTCTGAGATCCAGCACAATATAGATAAAGGCAGGCCCCACGTCGGCATTGGCGAAAATACAACTATCCGCCGGGCGATCCTCGATAAAAACGTGCGAATCGGCCGGAACGTGAAACTGCTAAATCCGGATGAAATTGACAATTACGATGCGCCGGATCGCTCTTTCTACGTACGCGAGGGCATAATCATCGTCCCGAAGGGCGCGATTATTCCCGACGGAACTGAGATATAGGGGATTGGTTATTTCTTTGTTTTGCGGTGGATAAACCCTTCGCGCGAACGCACGACAAGACCGGGCTGATCGATCTTTACCTTAACGCTCGATTTTTTACCCGATACTCGCTCCTTTGTTGGATAATAACCAATGCTGTAAAACTCCCTTAACTCGCTTGCGATCTTTGAATATGCGTCTGCAAGGTTTCCGAGCGTTGTCGCCTGATAAAGACGCCCGCCGGTGCGCATGGCCAATTGCGCAAGATATTCCTCGGCTTTTGCGTATTCCTCCTCGGTCGTACCCTGGCTGCTGGGCGTACCGACGCTGGGTATCGGAAACGGAAACGGGCTGCCGCCAGTCTGCGGGATCGGAAAGTTGATGGTCGGCGATCGCGGTAAACCATTACCGTTTTTCATACTCTGAACATCAGCAAAAGTGTCATATCTGATCGTGTAGATGAGTGCATCGAGCTCCATCGCGTCGTTCAGGTTTTGTAGATCGTTTGACCTTCGGCTTGTCGTATCGACGCCGTCGGTAAACAAAATGATCGCTTTTCGACCGTCGATCCCTCGCAGTCGGTCGTTGATCACGAGATCGACCGCCTCGTACAGGCTGGTGCCCGTGGCGATCTTGGTGCTTTTAATTGCGCGATAGATCGTTTTTCGGTCGCTGGTCGTTTCGCACAGCATGTGGACGTCGCCATCGAACGAGACGACCATCACCTGATCTTGGGGACGAAGCTGATCGATAAACGCGACTGCCGCTGATTGGATCTCAGCGATCTTGAACTTCGTCGAAAAACTCATATCCAGTATGAGAGCGACGGTGAACGGCTGTTGGGCATTCGAAAACAGGGCGACGTCCTGTTCATCGCCGTCCTCGAATACTTTAAAATTCTCTTTCGTCAGCCCGCCGATAAAACGGCCTTTCTTATCCATTACGCGAACCGGAATAGAGACGAGCTGTGTTTTCACTTTTATAACCTCGCCATCGTCCGAGGTATTAGTGCCATCGGTAGGAGTCACACTATCGTCTGTTGCCGGTGTTGGTGACGGCGAAGTCGTCGGCTGGCGTTCATTCTTCTTTCCGATCGATTTTGTATCGGTCCGACCGGACTGCGCTGTTATAAGTGTCGGGAAGATCGCGACAAAGATAACGATGGCGGTAAGAATGAGATGTTTCATCAATAAAGGCAATATCGATTCTACGATGCTTCGGCGGACCTAAAAAGATGCAAAACGTAAAAAGGAAGCCGACAAATATCGACTTCCCTTTATGATGTTTTTGCAGTTGCGTTTATCTGCCGGCGACGTTTCGATTGCTCTGTCCGACAACGTAGCTGTTCTTTGCCCGGACGACCACCGCTGGTCGCATAACCCGAATCTTGATCTGTTTCCGATCACCGATATTACCAACAACTTCCGGATAATATCCGAGCGAGTATTGCCGCCTAAGTTCCTCAGCGATGCCAGAAAAAGCAGCGTCCAAATTGTACATAGACTGAGCCTCGAATTCGCGGCCGCCGCTATTGGACGCAAGCGACTCGAGATATTTGCGGCCTTTCGCATATTCCGCATTACTTGCCCCGCCCGAAGTTCTACCAATATTCACATTACCGCCCGTCAAAATGGCACCGAGTATGTCGGCCATTGAAATACCGCCTCGACGTCGCTGTGGCTGCGGATAGCTGCCGCCATTCATATCTTGCGATGTGTCGTATCGAATTGTGTAAAAAAGCGCGTCAACCTCTTCGGTCGCCCGAATTGTGCTGTCGTAGCTAGCACGCCGTGACGTTGTGTCAACGCCGTCAGTGAAAAGCACCACCGCTTTTCGCCCTTCGATTTGCCGCAGCTGCTCGTCGATCACATAATTGACAGCCTCGTAAAGGCTGGTGCCGTCGCCGAATTGAGCCTGCCTTATAGCATTTCGCAACTGATTTCGGTTGTTTGTTACCGGACTCAAAACATGAACATTCTGGTCGAATGCGATGACCATCACGCGGTCGCCGGGACGAAGCTGATTTACAAACGCGATCGCCGCATTCTGGATCTCGTCGATCTTAAATTGCGTCGAGGGGCTCACATCGATGAGCAAGATTACTGTAAATGGCTGCTCTACCGACTGAAAATAATCTACCTTTTGCTCGACGCCGTTCTCAAAGATCTTAAAATCTCTTTGTTGCAAACCGGAAATAAAACGGCCGTCGCGATCTAACACCGATACCGGCATCGTCACAAGATTCGTCTCAACTTTTATCACCTCTCCGTCACCGTCGGGCGGCGTAGGCGTTGGGACGGCAGAAGGCTTACTTCCGTTTCCGATCAAAACCGGCGGCCGGTCGTTCTGCGAACCTCTGTACGGGTCGTTTCCCAAGACAGGCGGCGTCGGCGTCGGAGCGACACGCGGCCGCGTCGACGTATTCGATTGGCCAAACGCCCCAACAACAAGGGTGATCAGGATAATCGCAAAAGCAGCAAAGTTTTTCATTAAAACGTATTCTCCGAGCCGAAAAGTTACTTTGGGGAAAGCGTTCGTTATGATTAGAATATGCCTCGTTTCGTTGCTATAAATTTTCGTCGAGATGGGCTATCGCGAGATCGTGAAATTTGCGCCGGACCGAGTTGATGATCACAAAGGGCAGATCGTGATCGTGCGTTCGGTTCGTGAGCAGGGCAAAAATGCGTTCCTTTACCGGGTCTATCCAAAGGCTCGTGCCCGTAAAGCCATTATGCCCAAAGCTTTCGCGGGATATCGTCGTCCCTGCGCTTGAGTCTGGTGTCGACGCCAGTTGGAAAGCAAGCGAACGGTGTTCGTTCACTCCCGGAGTGAAGTTTGTTCGAAAGAGCTCACAGGTTTCCGGCTTTAGGATAGTCGTGTAATTCGGCAAGAACTGCTGCGCGATCTTAAATATCTCTTCGGTGGTGGAAAAAAGTCCGGCGTGGCCTGCAATTCCGCCCATAAAGTGAGCATTGCCGTCGTGCACCTCGCCCCAAATCTGATGATCTCGCCAAACGTGGCCGGAAACATCGTATCCGAGATTAGTGCAGGTTTGCTTTTCATACTCATTTCCCAATTCGGATGCCGCTATTCTTTGTTTGATCTCTCGCGGCGGATTGAAAAAGGTGTTTGCAAGGTCCAACGGGCTAAAAAGCTCTGCAGTCGAAATGGTGTCGATCGTTTTACCGGTAATTCGCTCCAAAATAGCGCCGAGGATAACAAAGTTGAGGTCGCTGTAGGTGACGGCTTCCTGATCAAATTTAAGTGGCGTCCTCGCAATCTCATTTAAAACCTCCGTTGGGTTGAAAACGCACAAATATAATGGTTTCCAAGCCGGAAAACTGGACGTATGGGAGAGAAGGCCCTTAACCGTGATTGCCCGTTTTTCATCGGAATCAAATTCTGTAAGGTACAAACTGACGCGGTCGTCGAGCCGCAACTTGTCGCTTTCGATCAGTTTGGCGGTGAGCAATCCCGTCACAAGTACCTTCGTCAGACTAGCGAGATCGTAGATGGTTTCGGTCGTCGCCACAATTCGTTCGGGCTCAACGACAGAAAATCCAACTGCGTCGTGAAGGACGATCTCGCCTTTTTCCGCAACGAGATAGACCGCGGACGGAAAGTCACCGGCGTCAATGCGACTTCGAAGAAAATTTGAGATCTGCTCGTTCATTTGACCCGGTTTTCTATTCTGCACGATTTTACAACTTTCCGACATAAGCTCGCACGGTTTTCAGATTTATTGACATAGAAACGAGGGGGGAATAGACTTGAGAAACATTTTTTTGGAGGTAAATTTGATATGAGCAAAGTAGAATCCGCGGATTTGATACTTAAACTGTACGACCTGCGCCGCGAGGCGAAAATGCGGGAAGCGCGAAACTGGATGTTCAGTTTCAATCCAACAAGCGTCGATGAATACTGGCAAACGATGATGGATCCTGATGTTGGCGGTTATTTGAGAATGGTGACGTCATATTGGGACATGGCCGCCGCACTCGTCAATCACGGCGCAATTGACGCCGATCTCTTCAACGACACCGCCGGCGAGCATATTATGGTTTTTGCAAAGATCGAGCCGCTGCTTGCCGAGTTGAGAGAGAAGTTCCAGAATCCCGACGCATTCAAACATCTAGAGAAAGTTATTTTGGATGCTCCGAACGGCGCCGAAAAACTCGCGAAGACTCAGGAATGGCTAAAAATGATGGGCGACAATATCGCTGAGAAAGCATCCGCCTAGTCGTTTGCCAAAACACTCAGACGATCGCTGTGAGCCTCGATCTTTTCCAATACGCCAACTGCTAATGCCAACGCCCGGCGGCCGTCTTCGCCGGGGATCGGCGGCGTTTTGTCTTGCTCTATTGAGTCAAGAAATGCCGTTATCTCGGCTCGCAGCGGCTCGATATCGTCGATCTCAAGCCTGTTTATTGAGATCCCGAGCAACGGATGTGCAGCTTCGGGATTGAGCGACGTGACTGATGCGAATTTAGTAGCGTAATCGAGCACGACATAGGAATTGGTCTGATAAAATCGCGTCTTGCGTATTTTTTCTGTACCGATCCGCGACGCCGTGATATTTGCGACCGCCCCGTTCTCAAACTCGATCCGGGTATTCGCCGCGTCGACCTTGTCCGAGATAACCGGAATGCCTACAGCGCGTATCTCCGAGACCTTTACGTCCTCACCAACCAGCCATTGAACGGCATCGAGATCATGTATCATCACGTCGAGGACCACATCGACATCGAGTGATCGGTTCGGAAACGGCGATACGCGATGAATCTCGAAATACAGAGGCTTAGTAACATGCGGCCTGAGAGCGACCATCGCCGGATTGTAGCGTTCGAGTTGGCCGACCATTAGTTTTGCGCCTGCTGATGCGGCAGCGGCGATAATTTTGTCAGCTTCGTCGAGAGTTTGAGCGATCGGCTTTTCGACAAGTACGTGAACTCCCTTTTCGAGAAATGCGCAGGCGATCTCGCAATGCGTTTCAGTCGGCGTCGCTATCGATACAGCATCGACCTCATCCAATAGGTCGTGCCAATCCGTAAAACTCGGACAGCCGTGGTCGGCCGCTACGCGTGCCGCAGTTTCGGCATCAGCGTCACACACGCCGATCATCTCGACACGACATTCGGCGGCAAGCTCGGCGTAGTTTCGCGCGTGATGCCGTCCCAAACTTCCCACGCCTATCGCGGCCACTTTGTGAATGCTGATTGAGGATTGCGGATTGCGGATTTCTTTCATTTATTGTATTTGAATCGAAAATTGAATTCAGTAATACTTAACATTTTTAGCTAAGTCTCTCTAAATGACAAAGTTTGATTCCGCAATCCGCAATCCGAAATCCGCAATTGTCTTGTGGGTTCTTTTGGCGACCCTTGCGATCATTGCCTATTTTTACGGGCTTTCGATGCCATTCCTCGGCCCTGATGAGGCCCGATACGCTCAGGTGGGTCGCGAAATGTTCGAGCGGAGTGATTGGATCACGCCCACGCTCGGCGGGTTTAATTGGTTCGAGAAACCAGCTCTGCTTTATTGGCTCGAAATCATCTCGTACGACCTATTTGGCGTAAACGAATTTGCCGCGCGTTTTGTCCCTGCCTTGTTTGGAGTAGGCACGGTAATAAGCCTCTGGATTTTGGGAAGGAAATTCACCACAGAAAACACAGAGGTCTCAGAGAAACCCGAAATTACTATGCCCTCTGTGGTAAGTTCTTTCGCCATTTGGCTTGCGCTCATCGCTGCCTCGACACTCGGGCTGCTTGTGTTTTCGCACGGGGCGAGCTTCGACATCATCGTTACTTTTCCCATTACAGCGGCGTTAGTCAGCTTCTTCCTTTTCGATCAATCGAAAACAGAGTCATTTAGGGACAAGTACTTGCCTTTGATCTTGTTTTATGGCTTTACGGGCGTCGCTCTCCTGGCAAAGGGCTTGATCGGCATCCTGTTTCCGTTCGTTATCATCGGCCTTTTCTACGCGCTTTCGCGCCGGATACCGAGCCGGGCATTTCTGTTGAGTTTGTTTTGGGGAACCATTCTTGCTAGCGCCCTCGCCGCTGTCTGGTATCTGCCGATGTATATGCGGCACGGTTACGAATTTGTCGACCAGTTCTTTATTCAACACCACCTCCAGCGATTTACGTCAAATAAGTACCAGCATCCGCAGCCTTTTTATTTCTTTTTGTGGGTTTTGCCGCTAATGACGCTGCCATGGCTGCCATTCTTTTTGATCGCGGTTTGGAATTTTACGAAGTCAGTTATTCGCCGCCTCACGAATTCGCCGGCGGGTATCGCCCCATTCCCGCCGCTAGTATTATTCGCCGCGGCCTGGCTATTCGTACCACTCGCGTTTTTTTCTTTTTCCGGATCTAAGCTTCCGGGATATATTCTGCCGGCCTTGCCTGCGGCAATTATTGTGACGGCTTTGTTCGTTTTTCAGTTAGTAAAGAGTAGTTCAAAATGGCGAACTGTTGTTTTAGTGACTGCCGCTTCCACATTTGCGGGCACGATCCTGCTAATGATATTCGTCGTACCCCGTTTTGCCGAGCTGGATTCAGCCAAATTCCTTATAACCGCAGCCAATGATCGCGGCTTTGAATCAGATCGTGTTTTAACGATGCACGTTATCTCACACAACGCAGAATTTTACGCCGCCGGGCGACTATTGCGTGATGAGAGCGGAAAACAGCGACGGCTCTACAGCGTGAATGAGATTATGGCGGAGATCGCGAACGAAAATGGCAGAACGGCGATCGTGTTGGTTCCCTTGGAGTATTTAGCGCAGTTAACGACGGATGAAAGGATCAAAACCGAAGTATTAAGAGATAATGGCGAACTCGCGATCGCGGTTGTGACGGTGAAATAGTCAGTCGGCGGCAGCGGCCCTTCGCAAACGGTCCATCAGCGCCACTCCGATTCCGATCTCGTCAACCTTTTCGCATAATATTGTCTTAATTCCCTTTCGGTCACACTCACGGAAAAATTCAAAAACCGAGCGAGCATACTCGTCGACATTCGAACATATAAGTTCGTGCTCAGACGTTCTAGCCGGAGCTCGCAAACCAATGTACGCCGTGCCTGGCCCACCGCTAAGCCCGACCCCGCTTTCCCTCAAAACAACTCGCGCGCGAGGTGAATAGTGTTGATGCCGCAAGCCCGGGCTTCGCACCACGTTCAGTTTATCCGAACGGTACGCAGCCGTCGTTGGCACCACATTACGGAGCTGGTCGATCGAAACCGAGCCGCTGCGTAACACAATCGGAACATCCGAGGTGCAATCAACAACCGTCGATTCGATTCCGATCTCCGTTCCGTCACCCCGCAAAATACAGTCGATGCGGCCATTTAGATCCTCATAGACCGCTTCCCATGTCGTCGGACTCGGTCGCCCCGAAAGGTTGGCCGATGGCGCAACAACAGGCGTATCGCACTCGTTAAGAAATTGATGTGCGAGACCGAATCGAGGCATCCTGATCCCGATAGAATCGAGCCCTGCGGTCGCGATCAGCGGCACTCTATCCGATTTGGGTAATACGATCGTTAACGGCCCCGGGAAAAATGCCTCAATAAATTTACGAGCATGTTCATTGACCTCGTCTGCCAATTCGGCGATCTGCGCCGGAACGGCAATATGAGCGATCAGCGGATTGTCGGCCGGGCGCCGCTTTGATTCGAACACCTTCGCAACCGCCGTTTCGTCAAAAACACTTGCACCGAGTCCGTACACGGTCTCAGTCGGGAAAGCGACAATGCCGCCGCTTTTAATAAATTCAGCGGCCTCAGTCGGCGAAGTTGTAAGAACGGTTTGCACTCAAAGAGTTTCACCCGAAATCTACAAATCCGCAATCCGCGATCCGCATTCCACAATCGATCTAGCCCTCGGCTTCGCGCGAGATTGCCGCTTCGCCGCCGATTCTTGCTGCGGTTTTAGCCAAGGCAAGCAGGACGAAAACTGCTAGAAGCGTCGCGAGCACCGCATATGTAAAAAGACCGACGACACTGTCCTCTTCGCCGAGCAAAGCCTTCATTGCGGATTTGATGGCTTCGTTCCACGCAAGCGCGCAAACGAGTCCGAGCGCGGCAGATGCGAGCGTGATCATAGATTGAACGATAGCCTTTGATTGTTCGATAGATTTTGACATTGGTCCTCCATTTGGTGTCGAAATTGTAATTGCATTACTGATTTTCAGTAAATTTGGTGAAAAGTCAATCATTGCTTGCCGCGGTCGTGTTCGGTAAGATTCCTTTGTGACCGATTTGCTGGACAAACTTAAATCTCTGCCGTCTGCAGCCGGAATATACCTGCACAAGAACGGTGACGGTAAGATCATTTATGTCGGCAAGGCAAAGAATCTGAGGAGCCGCGTACGCCAGTATTTTCAGTCGAGCCGAAATCAGGATGCTAAGACGCGACAGCTCGTTCGATTGATCGTCGACTTTGAATTTATTGTCGTGGATAGCGAGGTCGAAGCCCTCGTTCTCGAATCGAATCTCATAAAAAAGCACAAACCGCGCTTCAATGTTCTACTCAAAGACGACAAGCAGTACCCGCACCTTAAACTTACAAATGAACCATTTCCAAAGGTCGTCGTTACCCGCAAGCTGATACGCGACGGCGCCAGCTATTACGGGCCGTTTCTACCGGCGTCGATGGCTCGGAACACGCTCAATTTGATCAATCGCGCCTTTCAGCTACGCACGTGCGAGATCGAGATCAATGGCAAACTGCCGCGTCCGTGCCTCGAATATCACCTAAAACGATGTCTCGGCCCATGCGTCAAAGGGCTGTGCACGCAGGAGGAATATCAAGAGGCAACGGCGGACGTCAAAATCCTGCTTGACGGCAAAAACAAAGAGCTTGCTAAAGATCTGGAACGGCGCATGTGGCACTACGCCGAGGCTCATAAATACGAACTGGCAGCAAAATATCGCGACCTTCACCGAACGGTACTCTCTCTGGGTGAGAAGCAAAAAATGGCGACGACGGCCGATCGTGATATAGACATCTTTGGCTTTTACCGCGAAAAGCAGCGCCTTGCACTTCAGCTCTTTACTATGCGCGAGGGCCGAATCGTCGGTCGTCGCGAGTTTTTTTGGGAGGATCTGGCGGACGACGAAACATTCGACCCATCCGGGTTTTTGGGCGTGGTTCTGGCTCAGTATTATTCAACAGATTATGTTCCGCTAGAGATACACGTGCCACAGGATTTTGAAGATCGCGCCCTTTTGGAACAGGCATTGACCATCCGTCGCGGCCGGCGCGTAAAGATACTTGACCCTAAACGCGGCAAGAACAGGCATCTCGTCAAACTCGTCGAGACAAACGCCAAGATCGCCTTCGAGCAGCGTTTCCGGGTCCTCAAACCCGAAAGTGCAAAAGTGCTCGAAGAGTTGCAGGAGCTGCTTGAGCTCTCATATTTTCCGGAGCGAATTGAGTCTTTTGATATTTCGAACATCTCGGGATCGGAGAATGTCGCAGGCATCGTCGTATTTGAGAACGGACGGCCAGCACGAGTGGCTTATCGCCGGTTTATCATCAAATCCGTCGACGGGGCTAACGATTTTGCCTCTATGCACGAGGCGGTTTTTCGTCGTTACAAGCGGCTCTTAAATGAGGAAAAGCCGTTGCCGGTGGTTGTCTTCATCGACGGCGGCAAGGGCCAGCTTTCGGCCGCTGCCGCCGCGATGCAGGCTCTCGATCTCGAACAGATAATGCTCGTCGGACTTGTCAAACCGCCGAAAAAGCACAACGAGATATCGCATCTGCTGGTCTACGGCCGCGAGGACCGCCCGATACCGTTCGACCGGCATTCGCTCGCATTTCGCCTCATCTTGACGATCCGCGAAGAAACGCATAAAACAGCCATCGAGTTTCACCGAAAGCGTCGCGAAAAGCGTGATTTCTCTTCCGAACTGTCCGAGATTCCTGGTGTCGGCGAGAAGAGAAAGATGAAATTGCTCCGAAATTTTGGCTCGATCGAGCGTATTGCAAAAGCCACCGTCGACGAGCTAAAACCTTTTGTCGGACAAAAGACCGCGACCGAGATATCGGATCATTTTATTAATCAACGCAAACTTGCCGTAGCAAAATAGATCGGGCCCGTAATTTGCGAAATGCGGCACAGCGACGAAACCGCTAATTCACAGATCACGAGCCCGAAAGTTTGTGTCCGTAGCATTTACGTCACTAAGGGCTCCGTGCAGCATAATGACTGCGTTGAGCCCTTGTTTACACGCGGGCTACGGACACGCAGCTCAGTTTTTCTTAACGTAGCTCTTATGGACGATGGCCTTTGATTTTTCGTCGCGGGCCTCGACCATGACGTTGTCTTTGTCCTCACGGGTAACGAGCCGCGTGCCGCCCGAACCGAGAGTCTGCTCCTTGCCCTTTGCTTTTTCGGCATCGTCCATGAAACCGCGTACATCGCCCGCTTTTACAGGATCGGCGAGCCGAACGCCGCGCGATTCGGCAACGGCCTCGGTCGCGGTGGCCTTAAGATTCTTGGCCCAGAGCTTTTTGAATAGAGCGTTTGAGACGTAAATGTCGGCGCTGTTGATCTTTCCGTTGATAGCAAATGCGTAGCCGATCACATCGGATTTGCCTGCGATAATGCCGCTGAGTGCCTTGACGTATTCGTCAACGTTGGCAACGACGTTTTTATTTTCAAGACTCAGTTGCAAACTCGACGCTGATGCTCCATCCACAACTGTTCCGCCGACGTTTTTACCCAATCTGGCCTGCGCATCGCTCACCTGATTCCACACTTCCTGCTGCGAGCGTGTGGCATTTGCCGCAATTTTCAGCTCTTTCGTCACGACGCGGTCGTTCGAGCTTTCAAACTTGGTCGAATCTTCGCTTCCGCGTTTGGTCCAGCGTCCGGACTCGACGCAAAAAGCCTCGATCTTCACACGTCCCGATCTTGCAGGGATGATGATGCTCACGGCCAGAACGCGATCCTGCTTGCCGCCCTTCACGATGTCGCCCGATTGGATAAAAACGTCGAGTTCCTTTGACAGGTTTTCGACCTCGAGCTCGTTCACATCGGACGTCTCATAGACACGGAAGAGCTTTCGCTCCATCGCCTCTTGCAGCGTCATCATATTCGTTTTCTTCGATTCGTCCCTGCCTTGGATGAGGAAAATTGTCAGATTCTTGTGCGTATATGGCGTCGAAAGGCGATAACTCGCCGACTGAGCGGCCGCAACACCGGCAATCGCCAACGCTATAACAAACGCCACAAACACTCGTGTAATATTTTGATACTTCATAAATAACTCCTTTTCTGGGTTAGATTTTTGCCCGGGAGAGCGTCGCTATTAACCTCTGAACGAATCGCAATCGGGTTTCTTGCAGTTAGGGATGCATAATTTCCCGATAATCGGTGTCCCTTGCGTCAAATAAGAACGAAAAGACAAGCTCGCCAAGGGTTTTGCATTTTTTAAGCAAAGCGCGGACAATAAGGCAGTTTTCTATTACAGTCCACGGAGGTTATCGATGAAATCACTGCTTACATTGGGTCTAATATCATTTGCTTTGACGTTTTGCGGGCTTTCGGAAAAGCTCAAGGAATTGTCGGGCTCATCAGGGACAAATGCAAATTCTTCTGGATCGAATTCGGCTTCGCCGGCAACAGGCGTTGATAAGCCCAAATTAACCGGAAGTCAACAGGCGATTTTGGATGGCGGCACAGAAACTAAATGGGACGATCAGGGAATCTCTTGGCGGCTGCCCGCGGGCTGGAAAAAGATGGACGTCAAGAAAGAGTCATTTAATTATCAGTCGCCCGACAATGCCTTTTTGTTAGTAAATATCTCGGTAATGCCCGACAATTTCCCAATGGACGTGAGCCTCAAAGCATATTACGACCAGGCTTTGCAGCAGCTAAAGAACGGCAAGTACGAGACGGTCAGGATGCTCGAGATCGACGGCATATCGGGAGTGGAATTTACTGAGTCCGTACCGGAAGAAAAGGACGGAATACGTCGCCACCAGTGGATCGCCTATCGCAGCTATCTTGGGCAAAAGCAGCAGTTAAACGTAATGACCTCGACGCGGGGAACGAACTTTGACAAACACAAGGATGATTTCCCCGCGATAATGTATTCGATGAAAGCGACCAAGTAAGTGACGATGCGTTACGATGGCTGAAGCGTCGGGGCATCCGAGTGCGGGACAAAGCATTTGCGGCAGCGAGCCTCGTATTTGTCGGCGGCGCCGACCTCGACTCGAGCGTCAGACTCGACGGTTCGCTGCGTAAAATTCGCTGTCGAACCGCATTTGACGCAGATCGCGTGGATCTTGGTAATGTATTCCGCAATCGATAGCAACTGCGGCATCGGCTCGAAGGGCTTGCCGGTATAATCTTGGTCGAGCCCGGCAACAATGACTCGTTTGCCGTTTTCGGCAAGTGTATTGACGGCGTCAATTATCGCCATATCAAAGAATTGAGCCTCGTCGACGCCGACAACCTGTGTGTCGTCAACAATCATTGCCATCATCTCGGCGGTCGTTGCAACCGGAACGGAAAGATGGGTCTGCCCGGAGTGTGAAGCGATCTCCTCGTCGGAATATCGGGCGTCGATGCTCGGTTTGAAAACCTGCACTTTCTGACGCGCGATGCGCGCTCGCGTGAGACGCCGGATCAGCTCCTCAGACTTGCCGGAGAACATCGAGCCGGCTATCACCTCGATCCAACCTGTGCCGTTTTGGCGTGACTGCCGGCGTTCGTCCTCTTGCGCGAATTCAAATTCTTCAACCATAATCTGCTCGTCCCAAACAAAGTGGAATGACAATTATAGTTAAATATCTGCAAAGTGAAAATCAGTGAAATGCGAAAGCTCAGTCATTTAGCATCTCCAAATCTCAGAACGGCATTCTCGACATCTTCGACTCTCAGATCGCTAACACTGCACTGCTTTAACACCACCAGGTTGTCGGTAAGTGGCGTGAAAACCGTCGGCGCCCCGACCTCAGATATCAAAACGATATTCGCGTCTGTAATTGCCGCAAGGTGCAGCGGACCAGTGTCGCCACTAACAAAAACGTTCAAATGCGACACGATCGCAAAGAATGAAAGCAATGGCATTTCGTCTATAACGATCGCCGAATCGCCGAACTTTTCATCCAGGCCGCGTCGCAGATCGCGTTCCTCGGGGCCCAAAAGCACGAGAACCTGAATTTGCGGATCGATCGACAACCGCCGGGACAATTCGACAAAATTATCGACTTTCCACCTACGCCCCGGATGTCCCGCACCCAAGAACAGGCCGACTAGGGTCTTATCCGCGATCCCGAGTTTGGCAAACAGTTGCTTCGCCTCAAAAAGGTCGCTGTCCAGCGGCTTAAAATTAAAGCGCCGCTCGCTCTGTTTAAGTCCGAGCGGCTGCAGCACATCGAAATATCGTTCGGCATGGTGCTTGGTCTTGTCTTCGTTGGGCGGTCGGGTCGGAAATCTCGCGAGGCGGTCGAGAGAACGGTTTTCGCGAGTTGCAAACAAACGCCATTTCGCGCCGGAAATAAATCCTAAAATGTTAGTTTCGGACAGGCTATGAAGGTCGATGACAAAATCGAACTTACGCGACCGTATTTGTTTAACTAATCGCAGGATCTTGCCTATCGATCTAATCTTGTTGCCATCGCGGAGATCAACGCGGTCAACAAGGATTTGATCGTCGGAAACATCCGCGATACGCACAACGTCCGCTCCCGGCTTGCCTAACAGTAATGTGATATGAGAATCGGGAAATTTATCTCTTATCGCTTTCAGAGCAGGCAGACTGAGAATCACGTCGCCCAACTGCCCGAAATCGATAACGAGGATGTTTTGAAAATTGAATTCTGAGTCCCGCAATTGATGATCCTAAACGCAGCGAATATCCATGCCGGTCATTTCTTCGGGCTTTTCGATCTCCAGAATACCGAGTATCGTCGGCGCGATGTCCTCGAGCGACCTACCATCTTGCAGCCGCACCGTGCGATCATCATAGTCTACATAATGAAACGGCACTGGATTAGCGGTCGGCATGGGATTCGGCTGACCACTTTCGTCGTGCACCATATCCTCGCAGTTTCCGTGCGTCGCGGTGATCATGACGACGCCGCCCATTTCCCGAGTCTTCTCACAAATACCGCCAAGGCAAGTATCTATATACTGAATTGCCTCCACGGTCTTGGTGAGGTCGCCCGTGTCGGCCATCATATCGGCCGCCGGAAAATCAACGACAAACACCCGGTTCGCCGATGCTTCGAGACCGCGGCGAAATGTGTCCGTAATTCTGAAACTCTGTGATTCAGGCGGAATATCAGCATTGAAACTAGCCGCATCCGTAACGACGATCTGCCGTTCGAACTGCTGCTGAAACTCGTTACCGCCATCAAAGAAGCGAGTCATGTGCATTAGCCTTGAGCTTTCCGTGATTTTGATATTGGGTATTTCACTCCCCGAAAGCACTTGAACAAGCGTGTTTTTTTCCGGTTCCTGCCGGAAAGCGGCCGGCAGATTAAAAGCATGGTCATATTCAGTCAAACAGACGGCATCGACAACCGGCTTAGCTCCTGTCGTACCGCCTGAGATGCAGAGCGATCTAACAAGCTGCCTCATGCCATCCGCCCGGTGATTAAAAAAGACAACAAGGTCGCCGTCCTTGACCGTCGTAAGCGGCATATCCGGAGCCTTTTCGACAACGATCGGAGCAATGAACTCATCCGAAATGCCGCGCAGGAAAGAATTACGTATCGACGTAACGGGGTCAAACGTGCGTTCTCCCTCAGCGTGCACAAGCATAGTGAACGCACGGGCGGTGCGTTCCCAATTCTCACTCGAGTCCATCGCAAAAAAGCGGCCGCATAGCGTCGCGATGTTGCCCGTTCCTATATCCGCAAGTTTTATCTCGAGCGCTTCGGCAAAAATATCCGCC
>Ga0209798_10000059_pt1 | contig 58204 bp, 55 predicted proteins | sample DOMMetBare3Fresh_FD_187475 | JGI IMG/M metagenome (GOLD analysis project Ga0209798, IMG submission 187475) | Wetland sediment microbial communities from St. Louis River estuary, USA, under dissolved organic matter induced mercury methylation -... | ecosystem: Environmental > Aquatic >...
CCCCTTGGTGGAGGCCATCAATATCGAAGGCAAGGATATCACCGCCGATGCCTTGCTGACACAACGCAAGCTAGCGGAATATCTGGTTGGCCGAGGCGCTCATTATCACTTTACGGTCAAAGGCAATCAGCCCACGCTACAGGCTGATATCGCACTGCTGTTTGAGGGTCGCGGCACCCCTGACTATATTGATGTCACACCACCCGATCACGGCCGGATTGAAACACGTCGTATTTGGTGCAGCACAGAACTCAATGCGTACCTCGATTTCCCCCACGTGGGACAGGTTTTTCTGATCGAACGCGAGGTCTTTCATAAAAAAAACCAAAAGCTCACCCTTGAAACGGCACTCGGCGTCACCAGTAGACCACCAGGGCAAGCAAATGCTCGCCGACTGTTAACGATTAATCGCGGGCATTGGGCTATAGAAAATTCGTGTCACCACATTATCGACTGGAACTATGACGAAGATCGCTGTCGGATTTCTAAAGGCAATGGCCCCGAGAACATCACACGCCTGCGCCGTTTTGCAGTCGGTGTTATCAAAATTTTCGCCAAAGGAAAAACTAGCGTCGCTGAAAAAATGCAGCAATTGCACCGGAATATCCGCTTGGTTTTTGACTATTTGCGTATGACTCAGAATTCTACACGAGGCGTAACACCTTGATTAGGAGGTTAGCGCAAATTTACCGTGAACCGTCCATTAAGAGCAAATAAAATATCCCGAGCTGTAACTGATCAACCGTCCGGTTTTCATACCGTACTTTGGAGAAACGGTGATGAAACGGTCAAAATGGCTACAGGAGACTCGGACAATGAGGTTTGAAACGCGTATGGAAGTTTGGCTAAACACAATCGGTTGATGCAAGAAAAAGCCGCGTAGTTGCTTGATGATTATGAAAAAAACCGGATATGGCATGAAAACTCATGCAACAACCAGTTTATATGTCTAAAAAAACGCGATATCGGCGGCCAGTTATAGTTACCGCTGGGTTAATACCTGCTTCAAGATAAAATTATTCGTCATTTTGAACATCAAGGGCACAGCATGAAGGAAAGGACACAAAAGAACCGTTAAAAGCATACTACGGCTAATTATGCAGTGTAATAACGCATCCCAGAAAAAATCGGTCTCAATAGCGGCCATGCCCTCGCCCGTAATATCTGCCTCCACCGCTCCAGCCATGTCCACCTCTCCATCCATGATGCCCGCCCCAACCAAAGCCTCCTCTATAACCACCCCAGTAATGCCTCCCACCCCAGCCGAAACTCCCGTAAGGCCGGTATCCATAATAGCTATAAGGCCAATAGCCATAATTGAGGCCATAATAAGGGCCATATCCGTAATAAACTCCAGAATCCGCATAGGGATAGGGATATATGGCGCAGCTTTGCAACATAAATGCAAATCCAAAAACGGCGGACAACACAATTAATCTTTTCATATAACTCTTTCCTTCAAAAATCAAATCATTTCAATATGATATTGATTAGACAATTAATGTTACGCACCATTGTTCATGTGCATGTTTTGTTGATTACGTATGTCTAAACCGCGACGATTTATTTTAATCGGGTTCTCGCATCCGAGGACAAGATAATTTCTTTTACATCACCACGCCACATGGTTGTGATAAGTATGGAAAATGCAGGGGCATTTTCTAAAAAAAGCGTACCAGATATTGCTTGACTCCTATGCTTCGGCTTTTTTTGTAGGAGAACCCAAACTCTTTGATCAAGTACTCGTTCACTTCCCCCTCTCTGTCGGATTGTTCCCTATAAAAAAGATAAAAAATCTGGCGTTCGGCGCAGCATATGGAAGGGCCATTATCTTTTTTAATTAAAAATTAGATAAAATTAGATGGGTATAATTCCCTATGAATTTTACTTAGTCAGAGTAAGGTGCAATCTCGTCATAGTTTTGAGCGGAGATCCATCGGCACGGATGGAAAATTCAAATCAGTCTATTTAGAATGCAGAAATTAATATGCGATGGACATATTCAGACTCACGATCGATATTGCCTTGATTAATGAAATTCGCTGAAATAGCAGTAAAAATATTGTTGACAATCTTATCAATTACCACACGCATTGGGACTAATTGTGGCACCAGTAAAAGCAGGCGGGCCCGGATAGAAAGAATAAAACAAAGCCATCTTCCATGTGTGGTCAAAAATTTTTTTTAAACAAGTAAAAAACCAAAAAAGTACAGAAAAAGTTAACTCTTGAAGTAACATATGCCAAAGAAGAGAAAGTTTGTATCAATGCAAGACTTTCATATTTTTTTGATTCTTTTGCCTGGATGATTTTCACTACTTTAATTATGTTAACAAGTTGCATAGCTTTGGAAATAATTCATAACTATATTGAGCTTATGAATGCCACTTAATCTCTGGATTCAGCAACTAAAAAATATCCTGGATGATCTTGAACAGAACATGATGGAATTTTTGATCTTAAAAATCCACGGTGAAGCTTAGAAGTAACCCGCTATTATCGTTTAATTAACGAACAGCCAATTATGAACCATGTATATACCCTTTACGGCATCAAAAACTGCGACACCGTCAAAAAGGCCATGCTCTGGCTGGATCAAAACAACCTCGCTTATCGGTTCCATGATTATCGTGTTGATGGCTTGACTCTGGAGCTGCTGCAACAGTTTGCAGACTCTTTGGGCTGGAACGCCCTCATTAATCGCAGCAGCACTAGCTGGCGCCAACTCGACCATGAACAACAAGCTGATTTAACTCAGGAAAAAGCCTTGCAGCTCATGCTGGATTTCCCAACCCTGATCAAACGCCCTATTTTGGATACCGGCAAGAAATTAATCATAGGCTTTAAATCAGGATATTACATTACCGGCTCATGAGCGCAACACTGGAACTCCTTAAGGACCTGATCACTCGTGAATCCGTCACGCCTCATGATGCGGGTTGTCAGGATATGCTGGCGCAACGATTAATCCCCCTGGGCTTCATAGAAGAACGCCTGAATTTTGCAGACACACAAAACCTATGGCTACGACGCGGAGAGGCCCCGCCGCTTTTTACGTTCCTCGGCCACACCGATGTTGTACCCAGCGGTCCATTAGACGCATGGTCTTCACCGCCGTTTCAACCAACCCTTCGTGATGGCAAACTATATGGCCGTGGCGTTGCGGATATGAAAGGTGGTATTGCTGCGTTTATTACCGCGGTGGAACGCTTCCTAGCCATTTACCCTGACCATCAAGGGTCGATCGCCATCATGATGACCAGCGATGAAGAGGGCATTGCTACCAATGGGGTGGTTAAGGTCGTGGAGATATTAGAACAACGAAACGAAAAGATTGACTGGTGCCTCGTGGGCGAGCCATCCAGCATCAAAAGGGTCGGCGATGTCATCCGCGTCGGTCGGCGCGGTTCTTTATGCGCCCAATTAACCATCTTCGGAATGCAAGGCCACGTAGCTTATCCTGAACTCGCTGAAAATCCGATTCACACTTTTGCACCAGCACTTAAAGATCTTACCGAGGAAATCTGGGATCACGGCAATGCCTTTTTCCCGGCGACCAGCCTGCAAATCTCCAATATTAACGCTGGCACTGGTGCAGAAAATATAATTCCTGGCACTCTAAAAGTACAATTTAACTTACGTTTTAGCACCGAACTCGACGAAGAAACCATTAAACGGCGCGTACTTGCAATTCTGGACAAATACGACTTTACGTATGATTTACAATGGCGTCTATCCGGCAACCCTTTTTTAACCAAGCAAGGGACGCTCATCAATGCTGCCCATGCCGCCATAAAAACCGTTACCGGTTTTGAAACGCGTGATGATACCGGTGGCGGCACATCTGACGGCCGCTTCATCGCTCCGACCGGAGCTCAAGTGATTGAATTGGGTCATTTGAATGAAAGCATTCATAAAATCAATGAATATATAGGTTTGGAAGACCTGGATATTTTAACTAACATCTATCAGCAAATTCTGGTTAATTTACTAGTAAAGAGGCAAAAAAACTCAGCATAGTTATATAAATTCTTAACCGCCGGGACTCGATGGCAATGCAGTCAGAAGAACCAAAAGCACAGATTAACTGGTATTAATGACTCCTACAGACAATTATTGGCTTTAGCGCCAACCGCTTGTTTGACGATCACGTTGGGATAAGTTTTTTTTAGTAATTCCAAATTTTCAATGGCTTTATTTTCGCCTTTAATAAAAGCAAATTTTTGGACTTTGGTTTCATTCCTTGTCTTGATCTCCGCTCTGATTCCTTTGACAAGCAGTTCGTTTATCATGGTTAATGCTTTTTCTTCCTTGTTAAACACGCCTAACGAAATCTGCCCCTGAGCAGCACCCTGTGTAATCAACCAAAGGTCGGTTATTCCTTTATCTTTGAGCATTTTCAGGTTTTCTTTTGCCTGTATCATGGTTTCTGAAGCCGGAAAATAAACCAGGTAATCCTTGATTGCTTGTTCATCTCTGTCAACACTCTTGATATAGCCCCTTAAATGATGCTCCCAGGTGTTATAGACCGACTCACTCGTAAAAGGCCCTGCTTCGAAACAACTCGTATCGGTTTGTCCGACGGCTATTGGGGGATCGCTTGGCATTGCTTTCCTCACTTTTAATGAAGAGGTAACGATCTCGGTTGATTTTTCAGGTAAAAACTCGGTTTCACCGGCTTGTGCAGCAATTTCCTCTGTTGCGGCGATTTCAGTCGGATCCTCACCCATAATCGTTGCCGGTTTACCGGTTTGCCCGGCCTTATTATAAGAATTGCTAGTCAACTCACTTAGCAAGACAATCTGTTCTTGATAACCAGCAGCATTTTTTGTCGAATTTTCAGTCGCCGAAGAAAATACACCTGTATGGTATTCCCACATAAATAGCGCAACATTGGCTAGTGCAAGCAAAAAAAAGAGTATTTTCATTTCTGTCCTGCCACAACAATCGCTAAACCGCGCAGTACCAAATCATTATCGATTATGGGTTTATAGATAAGTTGTTCAGCAATAAGTTCGGCATCGCCGCCCGTCAAAATCAATGTGCTATTTTCCAGTTTATCAAAACAGCGTTCGATAAAGCCTATGGCCGCGTAAAGCGTGCCACTATAAATAGCCGCATCGGTGAAATTGGCAGGTCCAAGCGGATAGTTTTGTGTATTAAATTGAAGCGCTTCGGCACCTTGAGCGAGTGCTTTTTTCATTAACGTTAAACCAGGACAGATTAATCCACCCTGATGAAAGCCTTTGGCGTCCATAAAATCAATGGTTATTGCGGTTCCACAATCGACTATGCAAACCGGTCCCGCATAATGTTGGCGAACTGCAATCAAAGATAGCCATCGATCAACGCCGAGTTTTTCCGGTTGTATATAGCCATTGCATACACCAAAACCGTTTGCTCGTGACTGGGCCATTACAATTTCAATGTTTGGCCATAGTGAAAGCGCAACTGTCCGAACCAGATCAAGCAACGGTTTGGAACTCACGCAGGAAATTGCCAGGCAGCCAGGGCTGCATACGTCCTTCCAGATTTCAAAAAGAACTTTTTGTTCTAACTGATGATGGACAAAAGGACGGCCGGAAATAATCTCACCATCTTGGTTAATCCCCCACTTAACCCGGGTATTGCCAATATCAACCAGCAACTCAGTCATTCTGCGCTAAAACTGACTTCCCCGGAGGCAAAAACCTGGACAGTTCCATCCGGATTTTTCATCATCAGCATGCCTCTGTCATCTATGCCCCCGGCGATGCCGTCAATCTGCCGATCTGCTAAAAGCAAGGTTGCAGGATTATTTTTCAAACAGTCATAAGTCCGCCATTCATCAACATAGGCCTTGATACCGGCATTTTCGAAGTCGGCAATAACCGGGAGCAAATGGTTTAATAAACTACCAACCAATTTATTTCTGGGCCATCGATTTTGACCGGTAATTTTAGTCAAATCCGTCCATGCCTGAGTAATACTTTGCGCTTCGGCTTCAGACAAAAACAAATTGAGTCCCAAACCAATAACAGCAACGCAAGGTCCATCATTCTCACCGGACACTTCAACAAGTATACCGCCCAGTTTTTTTCCTTGGCTGTAGATGTCATTCGGCCATTTGAGGCCTATGTCATAAATTTGATACTGCTTTAAAGCCCTGATAACGGCCACGCCTATAGCTAAGCTTAAGCCTGAGAGAGCGGCAGGTCCATTTTGTTGAAAGCGCCACAGTATCGACAGATAAATATTGCTCCCATAAGGCGAAACCCAGTGCCGCCCTCGTCTGCCTCTGCCTGCTGTTTGATGTTCTGCTAAACAAATCAATCCCGAAGAAGCATTATTTTGCGAACGCTCCATTAAATAACTGTTGGTGGAATTGATATGATCATGGATTTCAAATGATGAAATAAATTCCCTGGCCTGGGCATTAACTGCTTGGTAGATTAATTCTTGTGTCAGCAATTCCAGGGGCTTAAGCAACCGGTAGCCTTTTCCAGTTACGCCCGAATGCCCCAAACCTAAGTCGGCCAAACCGTTTAGCTGTTTCCAGACCGCCGATCGACTTACGCCCAGCGCTTCGGCCAATTCGGTTCCTGAGTGGAACTCCCCATCAGCCAGCAATTCAATTATTTTTTTTTGTCTGTCGGAAATCTGCAAGGCTTTGACCTACCTAAATAATGATTATTTATTTCATAAGCCAAGCCCATCCGCAACCGTTTTTTTATGGATTACTACTTATTTTTTATCTCTGATTTGTTGCATCTGTCTCTTCACGACATGTTTTATAAGCAATTCGCGATCCTGATCTTTTATATTGACATAATCAACGCCAATAACATAAGGATATCTGTCTTCATTTGATTGATTTTTTTTACAATAGACCACCTTGCCATAAGCTACGACCACCGCCATGCTATTGATCAAAAGAATTTTTATTTCCAGATAATCGCCTTCCTGAAAAAGCTCATCACTATCAAAAGCAATGCCGGTTGCGCTGAGGTTAGCGTTACGATTGTTGCTCTTGTTAAAGTGGCCGCTCTGCATCACCAGTGCTTGTGCGATAAGATCGATTTTATTGTCGATTAATTTTAAATAATCGGCAACATCCGGGAGACTTTTTTGCAACCTATGTAACAGCAATGCCGATTCCTGAGACACCGCTTCAAGTGCAGCCGGTAAAGAGCAATTACTCAAAATAGTTTCGCTTACATGGCTGGGCTCCATAACCTGTTTTCCATCAATTTTTTTGTAAGCCAGGTTAACTTCATCATCCACTCGAAAAAACTGCCGCCTTTCTTCAGATTTCATCACGTTTTGTTTATTCACATTAGTACACCTCTTTATTATTCCGGTTTAATCAATCAGCTCCAATCGCTTTTTCTGATTCAATCCTGACGTAGTGCCTTCCTGAGTCAGAAAACCTCACCTGTCTATTTTTCATCCTGTTTACTACAGAATCACTCAGCACCAAAAGGCTAGTATCTGCATAACCTGCATTGCTACCCTGCCTGGCAATACGTCTTTATCAGCCGACCTATATTGATGGGGCATCAAAAAACAGGCCAAAAGGGCCGCCGCCATAATAGCCCAGTTAATAATGGAAACACTTAGAGTGAAGCCTGCTAACGACGCGAAATCCAAAATGCCCACCTAATTATTGCGAAGTTAATAAACGCCTCGTCTTTTTCATTGAACAAGATCTATCCTCCTAAGCTCTAATCTTAAGTAAAGAAAGTTATGCGATTGCCACTGAACAAAATCAGACATTTGTATGATTTTGAAGTATAGTTCAAACAAAGAAATTATCGAGAAAGCCCGGTATCTACTTCAATGCCATTAAGTTAGGCCTTGCATGGTTCGACAAGCCCGCCATGCAAGGCCTAACTGGCCGGTCTTCAATGAACTCAGGGCAAGGTTAAGCCTTAATTTAACGGCATTGATATTTACTTGAATTCCAACCTATTTTAAAAATCCAAATTAATCCTGAAAAAAACTTTGTGCTGCTTGACAAGCTTTCGCAATCTAACGGATTATTACGTTTGGAATACTATTCCATCGTGTCGTATAAGCTGGAGACTTCAAATTTTGCCGCATTTGCCATTTGCCACTTAATCCTTCGCTAGCATAACGAACTGTCTGTCGGCCATAAATGCGGTTGATGTTATCCATCATTTCCATCAGTTTATCGGATTTAGGATTGAAAAAGGAATGATCGGAAAACAACGATAGCTGCTGCATGCCATTGGGTACGAGATCGGGCAGTAACACCCCAGCCCGTTGGTAAAGATAGCCCGATCTGAAGATTCGTTCTAAACCGGTTACGGCGTGACGGATTAAGCAGCCGGTATCCTGGCTAGGCTGGTCGAAGGCCATCGTCACTGCATTCGAATAGGAGGATCTGGTCGCATCAAAAGGGCTGGTATGGATAAATACGCATAGCGCCTGTGTGCACAGATTTTGAGACCTGAGTTTTTCGGCGGAACGGGCTGCAAAAACGGATACCGCTGCCCGTAATTCAGAAAGCGTAGATAATCTGTCGCCAAAGCTGCGCGAGGTCAGGATTTGTTGCCTGGCTGGAGAGATCATTTCTAGTGGAATACAGGGGACCCCGTTCAATTCCCAGACAATGCGTTCCATCACCACTCCGAAATGCTTGCGAATCCATTTAGGATCGGCATGCTTTAATGCCAAGGCGTTACTAATGCCCAGTTTTGTTAATCGTAAACCCCAACCCGATGAAATGCCCCAAATGTCTTGTATGGGAACCTTGCTCAGTAAGATATTCGGTTCGGCAAGTGTTTGCCAAGATAGAACCTGTTGATTACCGGCAACACCTTTTTTGGCTAGACGATTAGCCAGTTTAGCCAGCGTCTTAGTTGGCGCAATCCCGATAGAAACCGGTATTCCGGTCCATTTTTTGACGGTCTGTGCGATTTCCAATCCGTAGGTAGTCAGATCACCGGGTAAGCAGGATAGGTTCATAAAACATTCGTCTATGGAATAGACTTCGATCTCCGACGCAAAACGGGCAAGCACTTGCATTACTCGGCGCGAAAAATCCCCGTAGAGTGCAAAGTTGCTTGATAGAATTTGAATATCGTGTTGCTTGATCAACTTCTGAATCTTGAAATAGGGTGTGCCCATCGCCACCCCCAGTTTTTTAATCTCCTCGCTGCGGGCAATAATGCAGCCGTCATTGTTACTTAACACCCCGACCGGCTTTCTTTCAAGTGACGGTTGGAATACCCGCTCACAAGAAACATAGAAATTATTGCAATCAACCAGCGCAATCATGAATGATGATGGATCCGATGGATGGCATGGATAACCACGCCCCAGACATACAATTCCGAACCTTCTTTGATCGGGATGGGTTTGTAGCTAGGATTAGCCGGATAAAGCCAGGGTTTACCGAGCTTGACACAAAGCCGTTTTACCGTTAATTCACCAGCAACGGCGGCAATCACAATATCGTTATTCTTGGGCGTTAATGACCGGTCGACAATCAACAGGTCATTATCGAAAATTCCGGCCTGCTGCATGGAGTCGCCTTTCGCCCGGACAAAAAAGGTGGCGGCGGGATGATCGATGAGATACTCGTTTAAATCCAGTTCGGAGTCCAGATGATCGTCCGCAGGGGAAGGGAAACCAGCGGCAATCTTGGCACTGAATAAGGGAAGTTTTAACGGCACATTAAACAGGGGCGTAATAAAGTTTGGCATAATCGGCTACCGTTTTTTACAATGGGGAGCATATACTATAGCCGATATTGTTCTTTATTTGTTCTGTATTTTTTATGCGTAATCAAGAACAATCCTGGGAAGAGGCCTTATGTGCGGACGCTTTGCCTTATATACTGATCCTTTAGCCTTGGCGAAACGCTTCCAGACTGAAAATGTCCCGGAAATTCAGCCCAGCTATAACATCGCCCCCTCGCAAACCATCTCCATCGTCCGAAACGAACGAAATAAACGGTGCTTTGCCTTAGCTCGCTGGGGGCTCATTCCTTCTTGGGCGAAGCAAGTCAATACCGGCTACAGTACGATCAATGCACAAGCGGAAACCGTCGCTGAAAAACCATCATTCCGGTCGGCATTCAAATATAGACGATGCCTGATACCCGCCGACGGTTATATTGAATGGCAGGAACTCGTCAACAGCAAAGTCAAGCAGCCTTGGTATATCTGCCTTAAGGATCAGCAACCGATGGCGTTCGCTGGGCTTTGGGAACACTGGCAAGGCGCTGACGGCTCCGAAATTGAATCCTGCACCATCATTGTCACATCGGGTAATGAACTGATGCAGTCTATCCATGACCGGATGCCGGTGATTCTACCGGCTGGGCATTGGGATATCTGGCTCGATACGGATAAAACCAATAAAAAAACCTTACAAGGGCTGTTACAGCAATATCCAGCCAGTGAGTTGACCGCCTGGCCGGTAAGTACGGTGATTAACAGTCCTAAACATAACTCTGTACAGTGCATTGAGCCGGTTACAACGCTTACTAGGTGACATGGAGTATAGACCAGATCGCTCTCCCCATCTCTCTAGAAAGGGTTCAGTGAGGCTATACTAAAATTGAACCCGAAGCTAAGGGTTCAAATGAATGAAGTCTAAGAAAGCGTCTGAAAAGTGGCTTTAGGCTGCCAGCCGGCTAGGCATGAACCGGTTCATTGCCTGCTAAACGAAGGTTTCGGAGGTTTCTGAAAACATTTCGTAATGCTAGCTGAGTCGGCAATTGTGGTTGCGCCAATAGCCGAATCAATTCCAGGTATTTATTATTTTCCCAACCTAATGTTATAGCAGAGCTATGAATAAAAAATTTAATAGACCCTAATGTTGCAAAATCAAGCTGATTTTTTATTTTTGGGACTGCATTCAAAGATTCGTTAAATTAAGAGTGCTGACATAAAGCAACCTACTACACTTCTTGGCGAATGGCCAAAAAGCATTATTCCATTCAAAAACTGTTCTTTTCATCTACTCATTAATTTTTAAGGATTACACTATGAAAAAATTGATCGTTTTACTGTCTTTCTGTGCTTTTAATGCAGTCGCAGCTCCGGTTAACGTCAATACTGCTGATGCTAAAGCCATCTCAGAAGCTTTATCGGGTGTTGGCCAGAAAAAAGCTGAAGCCATTGTGAAGTACCGGGAAGAAAAAGGACTTTTCAAAACAGCGGAAGATTTAGTTAATGTTCCAGGCATCGGAGAAAAAACGATCGAGAAAAACAAACAGGATATTGTGTTAAGTGCGTCAGAGGATACGAATCAAAAGACTGACAAAAAATCAAAATAGATCATTACACAGAGGGAAGTGCTGGTAAAAAGTAATTTCAACCGATTGGTTTTTTGACCACTAAAATTTTATTGGTTTGAGTTAATCAGCGCTTCCTTCATTATCCGGTCGTGTGCTGTTTAGACTCCACCGGTCTTGATGGCGAATGGCGAAAGTGCTTCGATAGAGGGCGTTCATATCACCTAAGGTAAAGACTTGGTCACTTTCGCTTTTCTGTGTTAATGATATGATAAAGAGTGGGCGCTCCCAAGATTTCTGACTGCGGGCATACGCCAATAAAATTAAAGCATGATGATATTTTGGTTGGAAGCCATTCATTCCGGCTACCCGCGTTCCAAAAAGAGCTTTCTTGAACTTCTACCAATCAACAACAAGATCCGCTGGCTAAACATCGAGCCAGAGGCTATCGAAACATCAATAATTTCATTAATATAATTTCATTCTGTATGGGGAGTTGAAGTTTGATTGCCCGCAGTGCTTCATAATTACGGCTGATATTAATACTATTCAATTCACACGTTTTTATTTTTGGATTTCTCCCGATAGTTTTCTTCGGGTTTTATGGTATTGCGCGTTATAAGCGAAACTTGGCCGCACTCTGGCTAACAGCGGCATCGCTTTTTTTCTATGGTTGGTGGGATGTACGTTTTGTCGGGTTATTGTTCGGCTCTATCGTATTTAATTACGGAGCGGGATATATAATTGGGCATAAATTCCTCAGCAGGCCTAAACTGCTGCTGGCCTTTGCTATTGTTACCAACCTGATTTTGTTAGGTTACTTCAAGTATTCCAATTTTTTTATTGAAAACCTGAATCATCTGGCCGGAACAGCATTGATGACCAGCGAGTTTATTCTTCCGTTAGGCATTTCTTTTTTTACCTTTACCCAGATCGCTTTTCTGGTGGACACTTATCAGGGTAAAGTGAAGGAATACAATTTTCTTCACTACACACTATTCGTCACCTATTTCCCTCATTTGATCGCCGGTCCGGTTCTGCATCATAAAGAAATGATGCCACAATTTGCAAAACCCTCAAGCTACCGTTTCAGCTATCAGAATGTATTGGTGGGGCTGACCATTTTTTTTATCGGACTGTTCAAAAAAGTGGTGGCTGCTGACGGCATAGCCAAATATGTCGGTCCGGTATTTGCCGCGCACAATGCTGGCCTAGAGCTTACTTTTTGGGATGCCTGGGGCGGGGCATTATGTTACACGCTGCAACTGTATTTTGATTTCTCCGGCTATTCTGATATGGCGATAGGTTTGTCCAGATTATTTGGTATTACGCTTCCGCTCAATTTTCACTCACCATACAAATCGGCGAATATTATTGAGTTTTGGCGGCGCTGGCATATGTCACTGTCACACTTTCTTCGTGATTATCTTTATATTCCGTTGGGCGGCAATCGCAAAGGCAATGTTCGCCGCCATTTGAACTTGCTGATCACTATGCTATTGGGCGGCCTATGGCATGGTGCCGGCTGGACTTATGTGCTGTGGGGTGGATTGCATGGCTGCTATCTGGTTATCAACCACGGCTGGCAACAACTGCATAAGCGCTACTGGCACAAGCCGCCATCGAAAGCGGTGCACGCATTGTCGGTATTGACCACCTTTCTGGCAGTGGTAGTGGCCTGGGTGGTGTTCAGAGCCGATAATCTCAACACAGCGGCGGCAATACTTAAAGCAATGGCTGGTATGAACAGCCTCGTTCTACCTGATGTCTGGTTGACGAAATTTGGCGCATTCGGTCAGTGGTTGAGCCAACAAGGTGTCCATTTTGGCAACACTAAAGCACTTGTCAAGAGCAGTGCGATTCAGTGGATAATAGTTTCTCTCCTCGTTGTTTGGATCGCCCCAAATACCCAGCAAATGATGGCGAACTTTAAGCCAGCGCTAAACCTGCCAGAAGACAATTCCGCTACACGATTGCTCTGGCAACCTTCTTATCCTTGGCTAGTGGCGAGCATAGTGTGCGCCGTTGCTTCAATCCTGTTTATCTCGGAAATATCCGAGTTTATTTACTTTCAATTTTGACCAAACCGATGACTGACAAACAGTTCGTTACCAGATTTATTTCTGCAAGCCTTTTGTTGTTGGCCTTAGCCGGATTATTCAATCGCATTGTTGATCCATTTTGGTATTACCGAGACATCGAGATCAAGGGATTTAATGCCATTAAATCGGCTTATGGAAATTACGAGCGGATTATTAAGCCGGTTTTATTTCTACGTGAACAGCCTGAAGCGATCATATTAGGCAGCTCCTATGCAGAGATCGGTTTTGACCCCAACAATAAATTCTTTACCGACGATGGCCGCTTAAAAGGAATGAATCTGGCGTTAGCTGCAGCTGAGTATGACACAGTACAGTGCAACTTTGAATTTGCGGTGACCCATGCCTCTGTAAAACGCATATTAATAGGATTTCACCCAAACGCCATGCCAGAAGCCAATTGTGAAAAGTTCGCAAAGTTGGGGCAAATAAACATTGCAGAACTTTTGCTGTCCATATCATCTTTAAGAGACTCCATAAGGACCATAAAAAGACAAAAAAATGGCAAGCCCAGCCACACTCGGGACGGCCTGTTTTTTTTTATGCGCGATCAGCCTGGAGTAAACATCCGCTTTGGAGAAGACTTTGAACGGTTCAAGAAGCAGAATCCTCATTGCGTGAAAGCATCGGATTCGCCATTTACCCACAGCGCCGAGAACTCTTTCGACTTACGCGGTTTACGGAGAATGATCAAATTAACCAGAGCACATAATATTGAATTGGTAATATTTTTTTATCCTCGGCATGCTTACGGACTGGAACTGGATAACCAATGCGGCGGGCAAGATACTTACTGGCGTGCCATGAAACAAGTCGCCAGCTTAATCGAGGCGGAGGCCAAACCGGATCAGGTGCGTGCCTGGCAATTTTATGGCTATAACGAACTGACCGCCGAACCTATTGGATCGACAGCAAAATATTGGCAGGATTCGAGACACTTCAATTTTGAAATGGGAAACAGGATGCTGGAAGATATGTTTGGTGAAAACACTAATCAGCCAAAATTTGGTCGCCCAATTACCAGCCACAGCATTGAGGCAGACTTTCGAGATTTTATACGGGGACGATCCGAATATCTGCAACATCATCCCGAATTCCATGCGAATATACAAAAACTCCAGCAAATATGCTCAGATCCGGCTAGTCACTGTAAGCTTTAAATAGTAAAGTCGAAGACAACCTCTTTCATTGTCCAATCTTGCTTGTATAATAATACTGTGTAGTTAAATATATATCAATAAACTATATCAACTTCCTCTTATAATTTCTCATGTAGAGAACGTTTCTTTTTTAACAAAAAATGCCCCCACTGTGTTCATCTGCAATCCATTTATAGAGAATATAATTTATGCTGATTAATTGTGTCGCTTACCAGGAAGGGAAAAAGCTCAACGACATTTCAATTGATGAAATCAGCGATTATCTGACGATACCCGATTGCTTTGTCTGGGTCGCCTTACATAATGCCGAGCTCGCTGAACTGGAAAAAATGCGTGAGGAATTTGATTTTCATGCACTTGCCGTTGAAGATGCCTGGCACAGCCATCAGCGTCCAAAGATAGAAGAGTATGGTGATTCGGTATTTGCTGCGATGCATTTAGTGGAAATGGATGGTGATCAATTATTAGTCGGCGAAGTCGATGTTTTCGTCGGTTTAAACTATGTCCTCTCGGTGCGTAATCGCAGCCGGGAGGATTTTCTGGGCGTACGGGCGCGCTGCGAGCATGAACCCCATTTATTAAGCCAAGGCGCAGGCTTCGTATTCTATGCGCTGATGGACGCGGTCGTTGACCGCTATTTTCCCGTACTGGATGCGCTTGAAACTGAGCTCGAAAATATTGAAGAGTATATTTTCGTAAAAGGGGCTGCACGTTCCAATATTGAACGCCTGTACGCTCTCAAACGCAAAGTGATGATACTTAAGCATGCTGTTGCCCCGTTGATGGAAGATGCTAGAAAGCTGCACCGTGGACGCGTTCCGAAAGTCTGTACGAATACCCAAGAATATTTTCGCGACGTCTACGATCATCTCAACCATATTAATGCATCAATAGACACGATACGAGACACGATAGGTACAGCGATTCAGGTCAATCTGTCGATGGTGACGATCGAGGAAAGCGAAGTTACTAAACGGCTCGCGGCTTGGGCTGGTGTTTTTGCGGTCGCAACGGCTTTTGCCGGAATCTGGGGCATGAATTTTGAATTCATGCCGGAATTGCACTGGAAATATGGTTATCCGCTGGCGCTGACCTCGATTACTTTAGCCTGCGGCATTCTGTATCGCCGCTTTAAGAAAGCCGGATGGATGTAAACTCGCTATTTTCGCTACAACGGTTTAATTGATGTTGATCTTTATTAATTGAGCCAAGTTTTCAAGCAGCCAATTAAGGCTGATGATTGAGCCGGTCATTTGCCAGGCTTGCCTGGACGAGAGTTCGGGATGCCTGCCCGGATTCCAGTGGGAATTTCAGGGCGAGCGTGAGAAAGTAGTACTGCGCCTCGGTTCGTATTGAGAAAAGATGCCACTCTTAATCCATCTTGTGTGTCGAGGTAGCGATTGAAATGCTTATACAGCAAAAGCACTTCTACCTTGATCAGTATCCCTGGTTCGAAAACTAGCGGGCGTCCACTTGGCCACTCACCCGCCGATTGAAGATTAAATGCACCTGATCAGGTCGCCCAATATCGAAATTCTCTTGAATCACTTCCTCTAAAAAGTAACGCCCCGTCCGGAGGAAAACCCAGTAACTAAGTCAGCAAAAACCGGGCCTAGAGAGTTGACAATTCTTGGCAATACCCGGCGGCCCGGCGTCCTGTCCTGAGTGTCTTAGAATAACTGATCGAAATACAGGATTGACAAAACTCCCATGATGTTGACCCCGGCTCGTCATCTGGCACGGTAAATCCAGGGTCAATAGATTAGCTCGCTGTCTCTTTTAAACATGAAGATCAACTGCCTGTGGGATTGCTGCGGACGCCAATAATTGCAAAACAGCCTGCCCCTGTTGTTTTTGTATGTCTTGCGCCTTATTGAATACAGCAATACTGGTTTGTTGGGAAACTTTTTGTTGTTGCAGGGCTATGGCACTATTCGCCGCGCCCGAGATAGAGTCAACCATGATTAATTCCTCGTTTGTTGATGAATGACATAAGAGGTTATCGGCTTGTTGTGTAATTGCTAAAATTTTATTTTCAAAGGAAGAAAAAAATCGGTATTAGGCTGAAAAAAGGCGAAATATGGCATTAAAACTCTGTTCAATTTAGAATAGCCCCATTACTTTGTGTTAACCCATTAAATGCTGGTTTTTTTAATCGCCAAACCCTAATCCTAATAAACAACAGGTAAGGAAAAAAAGGTGGCGATAATGATGCGTAAACCTTTTACATCCTGTAATACCTAGACCCTGCAGATTCAATGACCGATTATAAACTCACTCATCTCAAAAAACTGGAAGCTGAAAGCATTCATATTATTCGCGAAGTTGCCGCCGAATTTGAGCGCCCCGTCATGCTCTACTCCATCGGCAAGGATTCAGCGGTCATGTTGCATCTGACCATGAAGGCTTTTTTCCCCGGCAAACCGCCATTTCCTTTAATGCATATCGATACCACTTGGAAATTCAAGGAAATGATCGAATTCCGTGACAAGATGGCCAAAGAACTGGGGCTTGAACTGTTGGTTTATATCAACCAAGACGGGGTTGATCAGGGCATCGGGCCATTTACCCACGGCAGTAAAAAACACACCGACGTCATGAAAACCGATGCACTCAAGCAGGCCTTGAGTAAATATCAATTCGATGCGGCTTTCGGCGGGGCCCGGCGTGACGAAGAAAAATCGAGAGCCAAGGAGCGAGTTTATTCTTTCCGCGATAAAAATCATCGTTGGGACCCGAAAAACCAACGCCCCGAGTTATGGAACATCTACAACGGTAAAATTGACAAGGGCGAAAGCATCCGAGTATTTCCACTTTCAAACTGGACTGAACTTGATATCTGGCAATATATCCATCTTGAAAAAATTCCGATTGTACCGCTGTATTTCGCCAAGGAGCGCCCTGTCGTCAATAAGGACGGCATGTTGATCATGGTAGACGATGAACGTATGCCTATCGGGCCTAACGATAAAATTGAAATGAAAAAGGTAAGGTTCCGAACATTAGGCTGCTATCCATTGACCGGCGCTGTCGAGTCAACGGCAACCACACTGCCTGAAATCATTCAGGAAATGCTGTTAACCACCACCTCTGAGCGCCAGGGGCGGCTTATCGACCATGATCAGGCAGGTTCGATGGAGCAAAAGAAGCGCGAAGGGTATTTTTAAAAACGGGTCAAAGGCAAAAGTTAAATCATGCATTTTGAGGACTTGTCATTAGCGAAACAAGCTTGCCGGCTGGGTTGTATTTATAAAGGGCTTTATGACCGCAAGAAATAAGAATTTAAAGAGCAGATTACACGTGACTGTCTACAGGTACCTGGCAAACTTGCCGGTATCTTTGAACGTAACAAGCGATAATGATTCAGTCAAATTTTTTATTGTACAAAAGATTAGTGCGACGAATTGCGCACGTAAATTTATATTGGCATGGAAATTGGCTCTATCGCCAAAGAAACCGGTTTTATCCGGAAAAACGAACAAAACCATTATCAAAAATGCCTGTAGTGCCAATTAAATCAAGAGTACCTTAAGTTCAGGCGAAACGCTCAATAACAATTATTTTTAACCGTGCGCCTTTCCATTAATTTTCAGGAAAAAATTTCATGTCCCACCAGTCCGATCTGATCAGTACCGATATCAATGCATATCTTGCCCAACACGAGCGAAAGGAACTGCTGCGTTTTTTAACCTGCGGCAATGTCGATGACGGCAAAAGCACCTTGATCGGGCGTTTGCTGCACGATTCCAAAATGATTTATGAAGATCAACTGGCTGCGGTGCAGGCTGACAGTGTCAAGTCGGGCACCACCGGCGCCGGCAAGATTGATCTGGCGTTGCTGGTAGATGGTTTGCAGGCCGAACGCGAACAGGGCATCACCATTGATGTTGCGTACCGCTATTTTTCTACGGCTTCGCGCAAATTCATCATTGCCGACACACCTGGCCACGAACAATATACGCGCAACATGGCGACCGGCGCTTCCACCTGCGACCTGGCCATCATCCTGATCGATGCTCGTTACGGCGTGCAAACGCAAACCAAACGTCACAGTTTTATCGCTTCGTTACTGGGCATTCAGCACATTATCGTCGCAGTCAATAAAATGGACCTGGTCGATTATAGCGAAACAACTTTCAACAAAATCAAAGAGGACTATCAGCAATTCACCAAATCGCTGGATTTGCATGATATCTGTTATATACCTTTGTCAGCCCTGGATGGCGATAATGTCGTCAACCGCAGTGAAAATATGCCCTGGTTTAACGGCGAACCTTTGATGCAAGCGCTCAATAGCATCAAAATAGCGAATGACCATAATTTTGCCGATGCCCGCTTTCCGGTCCAGTACGTCAACCGTCCCAATCTCGATTTCAGAGGTTTTTGCGGCACGGTTGCATCAGGGGTTTTCAAAAAAGGCGACCGAATCACGGCCTTGCCTTCCGGCAAAAGCAGCAAAATCAAGGCAATTGTGACCTATGATGGCGATCTCGATCTGGCTTTTCCGCCGATGGCTGTTACCTTAACGCTTGAAGATGAAATCGACATAAGCCGGGGCGACATGATCATCGGCAATGAGCAACTACCGGCGATGATTTCAGATAAATTTAAAGCCACCATCGTATGGATGACTGAAAAGGCTTTGAGCCCGGGTCGGCAATATACCCTGAAGCTGGCAACCCGCAGCGTTTCCGGTTCCATTGCCATGATTCATCATCGCATCGATGTCAACACCCTTGAGCATCATGACGCCGATGTGCTCAAGCTTAACGAAATTGGCTCCTGCACAGTTTCAATCAATGCTCCTGTCGTATTTGACCCCTACAAAAGAAACAGGGGAACGGGTGCTTTTATTATTATCGACCGTCTAACTAACGTAACTGTTGGGGCAGGGATGATTAGCGGCGCAACCGAGGATGAAATTCAGCAGCCAGTCAGCATCAGAGAGCGGGCTGCTAGATTCAGCCAAGCGCCAACGGCCATTGCCTTAATGGGTAGAACAGGCAAAGAAATGGCTTACCGCCTTGAACGAAGATTATTTGATAACGGCCATGCCACAACTGTCCTGGAAGTTGAAGAACCGGCCGGATTGATTCAAGTCATCAAAAATGCCGGACTCATTTGTTTATCGGCAAATAGTAACAGGAATGTTTCGGATATTAATTTTGATTGCGACAAACTATCGCTTGATGACATATACAGCGCTTTAAAAGATCGTAAGATTATCTATTAAGGCGCTATACGGACAAGGGATGACTCTTTTCTAAGATGACAGGGTTTGGTTGATCGCGCTCGTTTTTTTTACCCTGTCTTTATCAAAAAGTAATGGGCAAACAATAAGGCTGTTCACCCAATTCTGCGGGGTTTTAGTGTTTCAAATCGTAAATGGCTTTCATTTCTTTAAAACCGGCCAGGGCTTCCCTTAACGTTGCTTCTGCCGGTTGTATTTCACCTTTTTGATAGGCGTCACGGGCTATCCTCAATTTATTGTTTTCTCTTTCTCGCTGACGCTCAGTAACTTCGTAGCGAAACTCTTTTTGTATTTGACGAGCATCATTAATGACTTTCACTATCTCGCTTACATCGGCCCCTTTTTCGGCCAAGGACAGTGCTTGTTCTATTTTTATAATGGTGTTTTCAGCCGCTGCTGTAACTTTGTCTTCGCCAGTGGCCTTGGCATAAGCTGTTGATGAAACTGCAACGATAGCCGTAGCTATTATGGCTAAGATTACTTTGCTTTTAAAAAAATTCATTATTTATTAAACCTCAAGATTGATAATTGGATGTAGTACTCTGCAAGTTAAAAATACGGTTAAGTAATTCAAATTAACCAAGCAAAGTAGTCGGATTCTAACACAGATAAATAAAATTGAGCGGAATATAACAGGCTGATCTGCAAATTTATAATGCTATAAGACTTTGTATGAACGATTTGATGGGCAGCAGCGCCGGTTATTGACAAAGGGTGGTACGCAAAGGTTGGACCGGCAAATGGCAGAAACAGAGACTTTTAGGTAGCATGAATTGGGATGTTAACCTTTAATTTAGTTCGTAGGAAACCGGTCGACTAGCAAACAAAACTAATCAGTCCGGGTATTTCTGTAAGCCCTGTATTCTATGTACATTAATAGCTTATTAAGCGTTGAGCCTGCTTTATGAGAGTTTTAAAAACTTCGTTTTTCAGAAATTGGCGTTACTTATATATCATGATGAAAGCTTTGAATTGACTTTATAACTACTGAGTTAATTGAGTAGCTATTGATCTATATCACTAGAGAGCCTTATAACATCAGTTTTAGCCCATCGAAAGGATCAGGATCTCAGGATGACCGTAAACTGCTGATTCCATAAGTAAATGCTTCATATGACCACGAATGGAATCAGCCAGTTCAGAGAATTCTTACGTTATCACATCAGGTTCGGTTCTCCCTGTGCGTTTTTTGACCTCACAAAACCGCTCGGCTAGATCGATTAAATCTGCCAACGCCACTTGCGCATCCTGGTCATGTTTAGATGCATCGGCTTCAAATCGTTCTAAATAAATCCTTAACGTTGCACCCACGGTTCCCGTTCCGGATAATCGGAAGATGATGCGGGAACCGTTTGTAAAGCCAATGCGCATGCCTTGATTCTTGCTGATACTGCCATCGACAGGATCTACATAACTGAATTCATCGGCATATTTCACGATATATTCACCAAAAACCTGACCGGCCAGACCTGGTAACTGACTCCGCAAATGCTCTACAATACCATTGGCGATCTCAATTTCAACGGCTTCGTAATCATGACGGGAATAAATATCCCTGCCAAATTTTTGCCAGTGCTCATGAACAATATCGGCGACAGACTGGCGCTTTCTGGCGATCAAATTCAGCCAGAATAACACGGCCCATAGCCCATCTTTTTCCCGGACGTGATTTGAGCCAGTGCCAAAACTTTCTTCGCCACAAAGCGTAATTTTGCCGGCATCCAGCAAATTACCGAAAAATTTCCAGCCCGTGGGGGTTTCGTAACAGGGGATGCCATATTTGGAAGCAACCCGGTCGACGGCCTGGCTGGTTGGCATTGACCGAGCAACGCCACTTAATCCACCTGCATAGGCCGGAATTAAATGAGCATTGGCCGCCATAATAGCCAAACTGTCGCTTGGCGTTACGAAGACCTGACATCCGGTTATCATATTCCGATCGCCGTCGCCATCGGATGCAGCTCCAAACGTCGGCGCATTATCGCTAAACATACGTTCGGCCAGTTCATGCGCGTGTGCCAAATTTGGATCTGGATGATGGCCGCCAAAATCTTCGAGCGGCTCGGCATTAATAACAGAATCGGGCTTCGCACCCAGCATATCGATAAAAATCCTTTTCGCATAAGGCCCGGTGATAGCACACATCGCGTCGAAAAGTAAAGTGATATAACCGGAACCTATGCTTTGTTTGAGTAAGCCAAAATCGAAAATGGACTGCATAAGTTCGGCGTAATCAGACACCGGATCAATGACTTTGATCTTGAGCCCTTCGATTTGCCGAATGTAGGTACTATCCAGATCAATATCTTCTAGCTGAGCTATCTTGTAGCAGTCAATAGCTTGGCTACGCTGATAAAATGCGGTCGTGTACTTTTCCGGAGCGGGCCCACCATTATCAGCATTGTATTTGATACCAAAATCTTCATCAGGACCGCCAGGATTGTGGCTTGCAGAAAGAATTAATCCACCAAAAGCGTTATATTTTCTAATAATATTTGACGCAGCAGGTGTAGACAATAAGCCTCCTTGGCCTATAATTAGTTCACCGAAACCATTGGCTGCCGCCATTTTAATAATGATTTGTATGGCTTGCCTGTTAAAATAACGACCATCGCCACCCAATACCAGAGTTTTACCGGCATAGCCGTCCAGGGAGTCAAAAATTGACTGGACAAAATTTTCCAAATAGCCAGGCTGCTGAAAAACTTTAACTTTTTTTCTCAGTCCTGATGTTCCTGGATTTTGGTCGTTATAAGGGTGAGTTGTAATGATTTCTATTTGCATGATTAGCCTTCGCGAAAATATTAGTCTGGTAAAATAAAGTACACCAAAAATATTATCTAGTGTAAATATTCCAAAATTATGTTGCGAATTTATTTTTTTCTATTTTGCTTTATTTATTCTTTCTCTGCCTGTGCTAGGGATAACATTTGGTTATTGGTGGACACATCGTCGCTTACCATTGAGGTAAAAAGAGGAGAGAAAACGCTAGAAACTATTAATGATATTGCTATTGGCCAAGGTGGGGCCGGTCACAAAAGCCATCGGGGAGACAATATCACCCCTTACGGAAATTACAGGATAGGATGGATCGGTGAAAAAAGTAATTTTCGAAAATTTTTTGGCTTAACATATCCCTCCCCCCAAGATGCTGAAAAAGCCTTGAGAGAAGGCTTTATTAATCTGGAAACCTATAACAGCATTATCAGCGCTCACCGCTATCATCAAGTTCCACCCCAAAATACTCCTTTAGGCGGCCGGATTGGTATTCATGGCTTAGGGCGCGCTGATACGAAGATCCATAAAACCATGAACTGGACTCATGGCTGTATTGCCTTGACTAACGGACAAATAGATCATTTGAGTCAATGGGTAGATACAGGGACGCTCGTAATAATAAAATAAATTTTGAAACCCAAAAAAAAAATGTTAGAATTTACTCAGCTATATAAACTTTTGTAGTAATAACTTTAGAAATAAGGAAAATGATATGAAAAAAGTACTGAAATTATCAATGATTGCTTTGGCTGCCAGCTTGTTTGCAGGTTGCGCTACCAATGGAGATATTGAAAATTTACAATCACAAGTTGATGGGTTGAAAACAGGCGTTGCACAAGCTCAATCTGATGCTTCTGCTGCACAAAGCGCTGCAGCTGATGCCGCCTCAAAAGCAGCTGCTGCTGAATCAGCTGCTAACCGTGCTGCTCAATATGCGCAAGACACCAACAGCAAATTGGACAGTATGTTCAAAAAATCAATGATGAAATAAATCATTATTGTTCTAAGATTATCAGAAAAGCCCGGTTGGTTTTACCAACCGGGCTTTTTTATGCATGTTGACTTAATGTGCAGGCTCATTAGGCCTGTGGGAAATCCAATATCATGGAGGCAAAGCACAGGGCCATCCATGAAGTTTAGATTTAAAAAAACGCTATGTGTGCGTTATGCCTTATTTTCGCCACCAAAGAGTAGCAAAAGCCGCGGCAGAAAGTTAGACAATTCCATTGACATGATCGAAAAATCGGCATCAAACCGCTCGGCCTCATTACCGGTTTCGATATCGGCTAACTGATTCTGAATCAGATCGAGAAATCGCAAACGTTTAATTGCCAGATTTTCATCGATAATAAATGAAAACCGGTCAGCCCAACTGATGGCGAGCTTGATCACTTCCTTGCCGCTATCCAGGTGGTTTTTAATTTCCGGCAATGCCAGGTCATGACGTCTACAACGGACAATGCCGCCCTCCTCTTGCGGCGAACGCAATTCACATTCGTCTTCAATGGTAATATCATCAGGCACCTGATTTGTTAACAACCATTGCGTCATGACAGCGGTGGGTTTTTCTAGCGTATTAATCGGCGTAGCGGGCAATGAACCCAGACATTTACGCAACAAACTCAGTAAATCCTCAGCGCTTTTAGCGGAAGCAGCATCAACAACTAGCCAGCCACCTTTAGGATCGACATAGGCGTAATTTTTTCGCGAGAATGTAAATGCTCTTGGCAATAGCTCAAAGACCAGCTCATCCTTGATGGCGGCGCGTTCTTTCTTGGATAATTTGCGGCCTTGTTGATCTTCGCTTTCCAGAATCTTCTCCTGGACTATTTCATTAACTACCGCAGCCGGCAAAACTTTTTCTTCTTTTTTCCCGCATACCATCATGAAGCCATTAGTACTATGCACCAATTGCCCTGATGTCCTGCCAAGCGGAGGGGTCCAACCGAAAGTAAACTCTTCATGATTGCCGCACGGACGAAAAAGCATAGGCTCAAGTTTTTGTTCCAGCTCTGCCGGCGATAAGGTGAAACTTTCGGTAAGACGAAAAATACTCAGATTTTTAAACCACATCGTATACTGAATCCAATAAAAAATAATCGCTTATTATCGCAAATTTAACGACATAAAATTAAAGTAAATTTTATAATGAGCAGCAAATGTCACATCTAGACGGTTTTGCCCCGATAGTTTCCTGCAACGCAAAAGTGCTGATATTAGGCACGATGCCAAGCGTGGCTTCATTGCTGAAGCAACAATACTACGGCCACCCCAGAAACGCTTTCTGGCCCATTATGGACGCATTGTTTGCCATGGCCCCTGGGCTTTGTTATTGTGACCGAAAGGAGGTGCTAATCGATAACGGCATTGCAGTCTGGGATGTGTTAAAAAGCTGCAATAGAAAGGGAAGCCTGGATTCTCAGATCGAAATGACATCAATCAGAACTAATCGCTTCGTCGATTTTTTTACCGAATACAATGCTATCAAATATGTATTTTTTAATGGTGCTATGGCTGAAAATCTGTACCGAAAATATAGCTTGCCAACCTTAAGCCAGCAGTTTTCCTATCTCAAATACCGGCGACTGCCTTCTACTAGCCCTGCCCACGCCTCATTAAATTTGGCGAAAAAAATAGAAGCCTGGCAAATCATCAAACTGTCTATGATAAAGTAATCTTACTCCTGGAAAATAGTCATGCAAACATTTTCAACCTGGGAAAGCATTCTTCTTGGCGCCATGGTAATACTGGTAATTTTCTGGATGAGTCCAGGAATTAAAGCGGCAATGGCGCAAAGCCGGCAAACAAAACCGGATTGGAAGGGATTTTTGATACCGATGGTTCTTGTTGTAATGTTTGTTATTTTTTTAATTATGATGGTTTGATATGAACGAAGAGAATGACTATGAGTTTGAAGATGAAGAGGTCAAATATTACGCTGTCCGACCCAATAAAACCCAAATAAAGCGGGATATGGGTGACCTTTTCGCGTTTGGCGAAGAAATGTCACAATTGTCCGAATTGCAATTAAAATCGCTGGAGCTCCCTGATATTATCCATAAAGCTGTTACCGAAGTATCGGGAATGCCACTGAAAGGCGCGAGAAAAAGGTTGCTGAAATATATAGCGGCGCAACTGCATAAAATTGATGTAGAGCCGATACAGGAAAGATTGGCACGACTAAAAAGCAAAAGTGCCCATGCCATCAGAGAACATCATACCGCCGAGCGCTGGCGCGACCGGCTGATTGCAGAAGGTAATGATGCGTTAACGTTGTTACTAGACGAACATCCAGAAACCGACCGGCAACAGATCAGACAATTGATCCGCAATGCTCACAAAGAAGCAGAAAAGGCCAAACCGCCTAAATCGTCTCGAATGCTCTATCGTTATCTGAGAGAATTATTTAAAGTTTCAAGCGAGACAGACTACCTAAACGATGAAATGTCAGAATCGACAATTGATGACTCTGAGGAATGATTGAGGTGTAGCGAGGCAGGTTAACCGATAGCATTCAGCGCTTCCTCATAGGGTCAATCGCAACTCCTCTTGCGGACTTAAGCTGAAACAGGGCTTCGTCGCTCATACTGAAAGACCGGACGACCTCCCGCGAGCGGCCCCTATATATACGCAATATACGCACCTTCGCAACGCGACTTTCCACAATAATACTTCCAAGGCGAATGTCAATATTACCGGAAAGCTTATGAACTTAGCCCATTCGATTACTCATTCAACTTCACGCACCGTCGCCTTAGTCGGACTCTAGGCCATCGGTTTGATTGACGGGCATATGAACTGGGACAGCTGGATCGGCCGCCAGATAATCAGACGAATAGCACCTAAATACTTCCATCAAGCGATACGGTCGCACTCCTATTAGATTTCGGTCTGTTTATGGACGGAAGGGCCTGCAATCCCCCACAGTTGGATGACTTTCTGGCCTGACCCGAGGAGGTTCTAGTCATGAGCCATAGAAGTAGTCGAGAATATAGCTTATTGAAATAACAGAGCAGCGCTAATAATAATTGCGCTAATCAGCATTGCCCATAAGGTTTGGCGATGATTATTCTCCATCTGCATGCGTAATCGCGCCAATTCTTGGTTTTGGTTTTCTGCCTGTTGTTTGGCTGTTGCCGCGTTATCTAAAGCTTTATAGATCAAGCTTGGTACTTCCGGGAAATGCTCGGCAAATTCTGGGAACTGTTTAATCAGTTTAGCAATTTTTGCTTTCGGACCCATACGGTCATGAAACCATTTTTCCAGAAAGGGTTTGGCTGTTTGCCATAAATCCAGATCGGGATAAAGTTGACGACCTAGCCCCTCTATATTGAGCAAGGTTTTTTGCAAAAGCACCAACTGCGGCTGCACGCGCATATCAAAACGGCGCGCGGTCTGAAATAAGCGTAGCAATAACTGGCCAAAGGAAATATCTTTTAATGGCTTTTCAAAAATCGGTTCACAAACACTGCGGATAGCCGATTCAAATTCTTCGATCCGGGTCGATCCGGGTACCCAGCCCGATTCAACGTGCATTTGCGCAACTTTCCGGTAATCGCGATTAAAAAAAGCGAGGAAATTTTCAGCCAGATAATGCTGATCGGACAAGGATAGAGAACCGACAATGCCAAAATCGACGGCGATATATGTGGCGGGCAGATCGACAAAAATATTGCCCGGATGCATATCGGCATGAAAAAAGTTATCCCTGAATACCTGGGTAAAAAAGATTTCCACGCCGCGTTCGGCAAGCAATTTAAAATTGGCGTTTCCAGCTTTTAATTGTTCGATTTCTCCCACCGGTATGCCATGAATCCGTTCCATAACCATAACTTTCAGGCGTGTCAACGGCCAGTGAATTTCTGGTATGTAAATGATGTCCGACTGGTCGAAATTGCGCCGAAATTTGGCAGCATTTGCTGCCTCTCTCAGCAGATCGAGCTCATTCAGCGTGGTCCTTTCAAATTCAGCAACGACTTCCATGGGCCGCAGTCTCCTGGCTTCGCTCCAGAATTTTTCGGCAAACTTGGCCAGTTCATAAAGCAGCCCTATATCGGAGTGAATGCGTTCTTCAATATCGGGTCGCAACACTTTAACGACAACTTTTTCACCGCTGTGTAAGACAGCAGTATGAACCTGAGCAACTGACGCCGATGCCAGTGGTTTTGGATCAAACTCCGAAAAAGCATCGGCAATGGACATGCCAAGCTCTTTTTCTATAATGCTGCGGGCAATTTCAACGGGAAAAGGTGGGACCCGGTCCTGCAACTTAACAAGCTCATCGGCAATATCGTCAGGCATAAGATCCTTGCGGGTCGATAATGCCTGGCCAAATTTGACGAAAATTGGTCCAAGATCTTCCAGCGTCCGCCTTATCCTGACGGCGCGCGGATCGGACTCGCGACGCAGCCAGTAGTATGGCGATAAAACCGCTAAAAAACGTATCGGTCGGAATAAATGGGTCTTTAAAACAATCTCGTCCAGGCCATGAAAAACCAGAACCCAATTGATGTGGATCAGGCGAAATAATAATTTAGGACGAATCACGTGTTATAAAAACTCTATCGGAAAAAGGTTTACAGCTCAGGAAACTCTGATTAAATCCTTCGACAAACTCAGGACTCATAGGGCAATTAATTTATATTTTCCTTAACCGTCATCGTGCCAGTCTGCTCGATCAATTCCATTGCATGTCATCGAGGCTTATTACTGCTGGTTGCCAACGCAGCTATTGCGCGTTCGCAATGATTAACCCGTTATCTTAAACTAATTTTTAATTCATGAGGAACATTAATTATAGAATTGCCGTCGCCTGTCAGAATGCATCTACAAGCTGCCGGTGAACAGCTAATCTCGGTGCAATGCACTGTAATCATGGCATATCAAAGCATTTCACCCCTAACGGTTGCAATGGAGCTAAGCCTGATCTCGATAATGTTAATACTACTTTGTCAAAAAAATATTTCAGACTACTTGTCATCAATAAAATTGGTAAAGCTTACTAATAACCGGTTAATTCAACATAACCTTGTCCTGAAATGGCTTTACCGTTTTTGGTTCCGTTAATGCTAACCGCCCCTTCCCAATACCGATAGCTGACATTGAGTTCCTGATCGTTTATTACCGGAACAATTTCGACATCGAGATTCTGGCTGGGTACAGATAAGCGCCATTGTGACGGATAGTTGATCTTCGAATGAGGACTCCGCCAGATATCGACAGATTTTATCGTTACATCCTTGACTGTTAGCGGCATTTTCGTACTGTCTGCCAGAATGATAGAGCCGGCACCATTGCTGTCCAGTTGACCGTCTTTGCGCCTTAATTGAAAAAACATCAATTCGCTATTATCAGAAAACTGCAAGGCAAACCAATCCCAGCCGCTTTGTTCTTTTGACAAGGAACTGGTACTCCATTCCCGATCCATCCAGCTATTGCCGGTTACAGAGTGCTGAATGCCGGCTATGCTTATAGTGCCCAGAGTCGGTAATCGGGTAAAGGAATAATAATAGGAAGCATTACCGGGTTCGGCGCTTTTCCTACTTAAACCCTCATCTCCCTGCAAAACTAGTTTTTTTTGTGTGTTTACCTGTAAATCAATGGCAAATTTATCGCTTTTAGCTCGCAAGTATAACGGAAACTCCCCATGACTCCCTGCCATTGCAGACCAGTCATATAACCACACCCGAAACTTGTCAGTGGCTGCACCGGCAAGATCATTGCCCGCCCGACTGAAACGCTCATCCGTGTAAAACTGGCCTTTCTTGGCATCAGTCAGTGTGAAATGTGCCATATATAGCTGATTGCTGCGCCAGACAGATTGGGAAGAATAATTTTTTGCCGACAGAGCAAAGCGAAAAAAAGTTAGTTGATAACCAAATTTCCGCCCTTCCGGATTTTCCAGATTACCAGTGAAGTACCACCATTCGGTACGATATGAGTTGTGAGCGCCATGATCAGTTGGAAATAAGAATTTTCGGGGTTTCAAGGCCCGGGCAAAACCGGCATCGTCTTCGGATAACAAGTCACTGAACGATTTATCTTTTTGGGCTACTGTTTTGCTGAAAGAATGATCGGCAGCAGGTTCGATGTCGGATGGAAACAGCCAATGCCGCTGCCAAACAATCATCGCCAGAATAATTATTAATAATATCGCCAAACCAAGAAAAATCCGCTGACCTTTCATTCTGATCGCACCGCCTCTGCGGGCCGGGTTTTCGCCATTTTTAGCGCGGGTAAAATACCAGCCAGCGTTGCTGCAATCAACGCCAGTGCCAGACCCTGGAAAATGACTCCGAAATTAAAATGAAATGCCATCGTCCAACCGAACGATCGCTGGTAAATCACAAATATTAACAGATATGCAACGATATAACCGGCTGGAATGGCAATAAGGCCAGCGGCCAGCCCCATCAAACCGGTTTCACTGGTAATCAGTGCGGCCAGTTGACCGGGAGTAATGCCTATGGCTCGTAAAATGCCCAGTTGGCGAGTCCTTTCGAACTGTAATGCCATCAACGTGCTAAACACGCCGGCAAAAGCGATTGCCGCCGACAGCCAGCGCAATGTTTCAGTAACTCTAAATGTCTGTTCGAACATCTCCATCGAAGCTTGATAAATCGCCCGATCGGATTTGACCAACTGCTTCCCTGTGATAATTCCATTGAGCTGATGCTCTAAAAGATTCAAGTCTATTCCGTCCTTGGCATAAACGCCAATGCCGGAATATCCCAGATCCGGCCAGTAATGCCGATAATTCAGGCGGCTCATGGCTAAATGTCCCTGGTCACCACTGTAATCTGCATAAATGCCTATCACTTCAAAAGGCTCACTGCCTCGATCTGTCTGCAACCAGATTTTTTGGCCTATCTTGACGCCATGATGATATGCATAGGGTTCGGTAACAAAGATTGTCTGTTGATATTCGAATCGATCCCAAAGGTCATTGCCAATCTTATATTTAAAAATAAAACCCAGTCTTGATTTTTCAGTCAACTCGAACACAGACACTTTAGTAAACTCGCCCTTGGTTGAGGCGCCTGCTAGCGAACGACCTACGGCATTGACATCATCCTTGGCGATAACAACTGTTGTATGCAAGACAGTGCTGAGTACATTTACCCCCTTTTGTTCGGCCAGCTTTGCCTTCAAGCGATGATCTTCCTGCACCCAGGCATTCGGTATCTTTTTACCCGGCAATGAAATATAAAGATCGGCACGGAGACTGGTTTGCACCCAGTCCGCAACCGTCTGACGAAAGCTGCTTATCATCAAATCCATACCGATCGTCGCGGCGACAGCAATCATTAATGCGGCGATGGCAATGCCTGTCCTGCTGATTTCAGCGGCGACCATGCGCGCCGGCAAGCGAATCAAAATGCCTGAGAACCGCCCGAAGACCTGCTCGATCAGCTTTACAAGGATCAGGGTCAAGGCGGGCGTGATCAGCGCGAATCCAAACAATAGCAGGAAAATGCCAGCCAGACCCAAGCCGATGCTTTGACCCGACCATAATACCAGCATCGCTGCACAAAGAATAAAGACGCCGCCAAGAAGATTCGCGGTTTTTATTAACCGGCGGATATCAGACTCCAATTGTGATCGGACCAATACCGTTAATGGCGATATGCGCGTCGCTTCAACCGCAGGCGGCAACACAGCCAGCACTGTAGTTGAAACTCCGAGCAAGGCGCCCTTGCCCAATTGCAATGGAGTGATCACTAATGAAGCCGCCTCTGTTCGGAAATATACAGCGTTGATAGTTCCAGAAATCAAATGCAACAATCCCTGCCCGAGCACGGTACCCAGAACAATGCCGATCAGGGTTCCGAGGATCCCTAACATTAAGGCCTCGCCGATAACTACTATAAAAATCTGTCTCCTGGTTACGCCGATTGAACGCAAACTGCCTATCAGCTGTCGCCGCTGCATGACCAAAAAAGTCATCGTGTTATAGATCAGGAACATACCCACCAGCAGTGAAAGCAATCCTAAGGCTTTTAAATTGATTGAAAATGCCCGGGTCATTCCCCGCATGGCTTGCGACTGGCCTTCCGTAGAGATCAGCGAGGCATAGCCCGGTAACACTTTACGTATTCTATTCAGCTCTTCAGGCTGATGTTCGTCCGTCAAAACTTCAATGGAAGTGAGCCGGCCAAACCATCCCAATATTTCCTGGGCCGTAGCGATATCGGTGACAATCAGCCTGGATAAAATCTGCTCGGATACAACGTTGCTTGGAGATAATAAGCCTATGATTGTTAACCGACGTTCGCCATGATCAGTCTCGATGATCAATTCATCATGGACAGCAAGGCTCAAGCGCGTGGCAGTTTGCTCGCTGATTAGCGCGGCACCCGGCACGATAAGCAGACGGGTTAACAAACTAGCGGTTTGGCTTTCATTTTGTTGGTTTTGCCAGATCGATTGAAATGATTTTTCTATGAACGGGTCGATGCCAATAAGGTTGAAACCGGCGTCGGGATCCTTTGCTAATTGGACATAACCATCCACTACAGGCGATAAATTTTGTATGCCCTCATCCACTCTGAGCTGTCGATACAACTTTTCATCAAGACCACCATCTCCGGCAACAATCCTGTGAGTAGCCGTCCCGGAAAAGGCCTTGCCTGCCTGCTCGAAGGAGTTGAGTGAACTTTCCAATGCCAGATCAATAGCAATCACCACAGCCACACCCAGCGCGATGCCCAAAATCGCCAGCACCAACTGCCATGGGTGCCGCAATAAAAAATTACGGCTGGCGTAACTCAGGAGGGAACTCATAACTACTGCTCAAACGCCATGCCTGCTCCAGGCAAGGTTGTGGCATAAACACCATCCTCGGCGATAACTAGCGATTTATTGCGGATTGAAAAAACCCGGTCTGCCTTGCCGATCACCTCACGGCTATGAGTCGCCATGATTAAGGTCTTACCTGCTTTTTTAACCAGCGTATCGAACATCGCCAGCACTTGTTGTCCAGTATCCAGGTCCAGATTGCCAGTCGGCTCATCGGCAAGAATCACCTCCGGATCATGAATCAGTGCACGGGCAATTGCGACTCGTTGCTGTTCACCGCCGGACAAGCGATCGGGATAGGTGTAGAAACGATCGGCTAGATCGAGTTGCTTCAACAAGCTGGCAACGTTCTTTCGCTCCTGACGTCCCGTGCGCCTGATCAGCTCCAGCGGCAGGAGCAGGTTTTCAGCAACAGTCAACGTAGGAATCAGATTATAGGCCTGGAACACAAAACCGATATGATATCGCCGGAACAGCGTGCGATCATGCTCGGAAAGCCCCGTTAGCGGTATGCCATTAATGATAATTTCGCCGCCATCAGGCTGATCGATGCCGCTGACCAGATTTAAAAAAGTGGATTTACCGGAGCCGCTGCGGCCCAACAAAACAATAAATTCACCATACTGTATCTGCAAATTCAAGTCAGCAAAAAGCTCATGCCGCTGCCCGGACTCCTGATAGCTTTTGCTCAGCTGGCGTATGATTATGGCTGCTTCTGTTGACATGGCACTTCAATTAAATAATTATTAAAAGCTTAATTCTGCTTCATCTTGAAGCACATGACAAAATGTCAGTACGTTACCTTGATAATTGATAAAGCCCATACAAATCCGTTAGCCGAATGCCAATATAACTTAAGCCCCTTAAAACTGTAAGTGAACTTCCTGTCCATTCTTGGGTGAGTCAACGACTGTACCTTGAGAATTTATACTTCATGGATTTGATGTATAAAAAAAAGCAGTGATTTTCGCCCCCCTATTCGGCAAAAAGTTAACTCGAAGCAATTACCAAGACATCTTAATACCGGATTAACATTCATAGCATTAATTTACTCATATCAACAACCTGCAATACAAACTTGTGTCAGGTTATCAGCAAGTATACTATAGTGCTCTGGAAGATGCAGAATCACAAAAAACATTAGCTACTCGCAGTCAGCTTATTCCGTTCCAAGCTGCAAAGTATTCTTTGTTCGAGCAAGCTATTAAAAAATCTCCCGGGTTGTTAAGTGCTTTTCTGAGCAGCACATGCCACTAAAAAGCAAAACTGAACATATCAATCTCCTACACCAGTTCGCTATCATTTTTGTTATAGAGAAAAATTAACCAATAAATCTTAAGGAGTGTAATATGCATAATCTACGACGATTGTCTCTAGCTTTCTTACTGGTATTTAGTTCATATGCCAGTTATGCGTCCGACCATGCCGATCCATTCAAGATCAGCGCAGAGGAACAAACGGCCAATCTTACTGGCCTGTTCTTTTTCCCCAGGGGCGATCAATATATCCTGATTTTGGATGTTCGCCGTGCATTGACTGCTGCACCGCCTTATATTTTGGAACCTTGGGAATTCGATATCAACATGGATACTCACAGCGAGGTCACTTTTAATAACCCCGAGGATAAGGCCCGTTATGGCGGTACCATTGTCAATCCGGATGGCATTTTGCCTGATGTCAACATAAAAATCCGCCTCAACAACGATGTTACGGTAAATGAAAAATCATTTAAAGGATTGAAGAATCCTGAAAATATCGTCCTTTATACAGGCGTCCGCGACGATCCGTTTATTTTTCCACGCTTTTTCAATGTCAATATCATCACGATGGTTATGAGCATACCAAAAGCATCTTTTTCTGAATCTCAAAAAACCTGGCTGCTGTGGGCGACTTCCAAGAATATCAAAAGCGGCGAGCAGTTCGATCACGTTGGCCGATCTAACCGCACCCAGTTAGGACGCTTTGAAATATTGAATACAATACCACCCAGTGAACATGTCGCAGCGATTAGAAAACAGGCTGAATCAGCTGCTAAGCTGCAAAAATTTTTGCAAGCATGCTTACCGCCTTTGGCCAATTTAAATCAGCTCAGTGGCCTATTAATCAGGCATTACGATTATGTACCCGACGTCATGGTCTTTACTACCGAATATGAACCCGGCTTTCCAAACGGACGGCGTCTGGAAGATGACGTTGCCTTGTTGACCTGTAACCAGGGCGATTGTCCATTACAGGAAAATGCCTTTATCGATACCAAACAATGGCCGCGCGCAACCGTGAATGATAAACCGCTATTGACGGAATTTCCTTTCCTGGCTGAACCCTGGCCAGCGAAGCCTCAGGCAACACCACCTTCCTGTTGGCCTTACATCATGAAATATGTGATCATGCCTTTAATTATTGTGGCTGCCATTATTATTGGCCTGATTCTATGGCACCGGAGAAAATGCAGCGGTCCACACTGTCATGAACAGACACACCCTTAGTTTATCTTAGTGGTAGGTGATTATTAAGTGCCTTTCATGTCAACTTAATCATGCTGCAGGGTAGCTTGCCCTTTGAGGAGGGCCGCCCTGCAGCATTACCTAGGGTGGTTCGCGCTATTCGCACTTGAGTTGCAACTGACAAAAATGTATCTCATCTAGCCCGGTATCAACATTACAATTTGCAACTGCGCTGTTCGGCTGAATTGATCTAGCTTGTCACTCCAGCCAGCCAGCATGACCCTGAAATCCTACTCCAGTCAATCAGACAAGAATTGGCCGAGTAGTAGCTTGTCAACTCACCTGCCGGTTTTGCTAATGATATTCGGTATGTCATTCCGATTGCTGGTTCAGAAGGCGCGTGGCGAGCCGTGAAGGCATTCTGTCAACTTGGATTCCAAGATTCTATGCCGATATGGTGATCTTTATTGATTAATAAGAGTTTACATTCAATAGAAATCACGCAGCAATCTGAGCAAGTCACTAACCAGTCATGCAGTCTCTGCAAGTCTGACAGGCTGACGCCAGCATCTTGAATCCCATTGAAATTATTAACGATCTTCTGCCCTACGCGGTTGAATTGGGAAATTTAGTATTTGGGCATTAATCAATTGAAAGGCGTCAACAAGCAACAGAAAACTAGACCTGAAACATGCCCGATTCTGATATACTAGAAAGTTATTTAGAGTTTGTTCGCTCCATGATACATGGCAATGCCAAAAACGCAGAACAAAATTTGTTTGGCCGTTGGAATCTCATTCACCTTATGTCAGATAAAACAAAGTGGATTTAAAACATATTAGAAATTTTTCCATTATCGCACATATCGATCATGGCAAATCGACTCTCGCGGACCGGTTTATTCAGATTTGCGGTGGCTTGAGCGACCGGGAAATGTCGGCGCAGGTGCTCGATTCCATGGATATTGAAAAGGAACGTGGCATTACCATTAAAGCACAGAGTGTAACACTGGAGTACCGAGCCAAAGATGGCCAAACCTATCAGCTTAACTTTATCGATACACCAGGCCATGTCGATTTCTCTTATGAAGTTTCAAGATCGTTAGCCGCCTGTGAAGGCGCCTTGCTAGTCGTCGATGCGGCCCAGGGTGTCGAAGCGCAAAGCGTTGCCAATTGTTATACCGCAATCGAGCAAGGGCTGGAAGTCGTACCTGTGCTAAATAAAATCGATTTGCCGTCGGCTGAACCCGAACGCGTAATGTCAGAAATTGAGGAAGTCATCGGTATTCCGGCCGATGAAGCCCTGATGATCAGTGCCAAAACTGGCCTAGGTGTTCAGGATGTGCTGGAGCAATTAGTCGCTAAAATTCCCGCTCCGCAAGGGAATACCCAAGGGCCGCTGCAGGCACTGATTATTGATTCCTGGTTCGACAGTTATCTCGGCGTGGTGTCCCTGGTCAGAATTGTTCACGGCAGTATTCGCAAAAAACAAAAGATTACCATCATGTCCACCGGCAGGTCGTTTCTTGTCGACAAAGTCGGCGTATTTACACCCAAGCGCCTGGACAAAGAGCTGCTCGACACTGGCGAAGTGGGTTACGTGGTGGCCGGCATTAAGGACATTTTCGGTGCGCCGGTTGGCGACACCATCACCTGGACAGATAGACCGGCAGCGGAACAACTGACCGGGTTTCAGCGTGTTCAGCCTCGAGTTTTTGCCGGTTTGTATCCAGTTAGTTCCGATAATTACGAGGATTTGCGTGAAGCCTTGAACAAACTGAATCTGAACGATGCGGCCTTGCAGTTTGAACCCGAAACATCCCAGGCCTTGGGTTTCGGTTTCCGTTGTGGTTTTCTGGGCATGTTGCATATGGAAATCGTGCAGGAACGGCTGGAGCGGGAGTATAACGTCGACTTGATCACAACCGCGCCAACGGTAATCTATGAAGTCATCACACAGAACGGCCAGACCGTAATGGTGGATAATCCAGCCAAATTGCCTGACATTAGCACGATCAAGGAGATCCGTGAACCCATCATACGGGCTAATATTCTTGTTCCCGAGGCATATCTAGGTAATGTCATCACGCTATGCATCGAAAAACGTGGCGTGCAAAAGGATATGCAGTATGTGGGCAGACAAGTTTCCATTCATTACGAATTACCACTTAGCGAAGTGGTGCTGGATTTTTTTGACCGCTTGAAATCGGTGAGCAGAGGCTTTGCATCGTTTGATTACGAGTTTTTGCGTTTCCAAGAAGCTTCATTGGTCAAACTGGATGTCCTGATTAATTCTGAAAAAGTAGATGCCTTGTCTATTATCGTCCACCGCGACCTCTGCCAAAATCGCGGGCGCGATCTGGTTGAAAAAATGAAGGATCTGATTCCCAAGCAGCTTTATGAAGTCGCCATCCAGGCGGCAATCGGTTCCAAAATTATCGCCCGTTCCACTGTGAAAGCTATGCGTAAAAATGTCACGGCCAAATGTTATGGTGGCGATATTACGCGGAAGAAAAAATTGCTGGAAAAGCAAAAGGCCGGCAAAAAACGCATGAAGCAGGTCGGCAATATTGAAATTCCCCAAGAGGCGTTCCTGGCTGTACTGCAATTAAATAAGGAATAGGCCAGTTACCCCTTTTTCACCTAACTATTTACCCATGCAAACCTATGGATTTTGATTTTTCCTTTTTTCTGTTCGCCGCATCGCTAATTACCGGAGTCATCTGGGGTGGCTATTTGTTGATCCTGAAAGCCAAAGGTGAAACCTTTGACGAAGAAAATGAGCCGCTGGTTGTAGAATACGCGCGCTCTTTCTTTCCCATAGTCTTGATCGTATTTTTACTGCGCTCTTTTTTGGCCGAACCGTTTCGTATCCCGTCAGGTTCGATGATGCCAACGCTATTGATCGGCGATTTTCTTTTGGTCAACAAATTTACCTACGGTATTCGCATACCCGTCATCAACAAAAAAGTGATTGAACTGAATGAGCCCAAACGCGGAGATATTGTCGTGTTCAGGTTTCCCAAAGACCCGGCCGTCGATTACATCAAAAGAGTGATTGGTTTGCCGGGCGACAAAATAGTCTATGAAAATAAGCAACTCACAATTAATGATAAGCCTATCAATCAGATTTCTTTGGGTCGTTATCAAGGTTTCGGACAAGGTCGCGAGATGACCGGCGCAGAACATCTGGTGGAAAATCTAACCGGCATTGAACACAGTATTTTGGTCAGAAATGGCACGCCTTCGTTGCAATTTACCTATGTCGTGCCCGAAGGCAATTATTTCGTGATGGGCGATAATCGCGATAACAGTAACGATAGCCGTTATTGGGGAACTGTTCCGGAAGAAAATCTGGTCGGCAAAGCGTTTTTTATTTGGATGAACTGGGACTGGCAGCATAAAGGTATCGGCTTGGATCGCATTGGCACGGTTTTGAAATAAGCTACACTTACTATAGATACATTAGTCTATATAAGGAGCCAACATGAAAACATCGCCTGAGCACCAAAAAGGTTTAACCCTAATAGCAATCACACTAATTCTGGGTCTGATTGGTTTTTTTACCTTGTTAATTCTTAAGATAGTCCCAATTTACCTTGATCACGACAAAGTCGCCAATGCTTTAAAGGCACTAGAAAGCTCACCGGAACTTGCTAATATGAGCGAATATGAAATCAGGGACAGCCTAAACAAACGCTTCAATATCAATTACGTTTATGATGTAAATCAGAATGATATTAAAGTGACCAAATATGACAATTATCTGAAAGTAGCTATCGAGTATGAAGTTGCCAAGAAAATTGTGGGTAACCTGAGTGTTTTGGCGGAATTTAATGACTTTATCGAGATTGGCGAGAAGTGATAAAAAATCCTGAGATTTTATGCAAAAAGTTAGGCTTAGAGTTCAATGATCCCGAGCTTTTTGTAACCGCGTTAACGCATCGAAGCGCAGGCTCTGATAATAATGAACGGCTTGAATTCTTGGGCGATTCGATATTGGGTTTTGTTATTGCCCAAAAACTTTACGATGCATTTCCTAAAGCCAGTGAAGGGGTGTTAAGCCGCTTAAGAGCCAGTCTGGTCAATCAGGAAACCCTTGCTGGTCTGGCCAGAAACTGGCTGATCGGCGATTATTTAAGGCTGGGCTCGGGAGAATTAAAAAGTGGTGGCTTCCGGCGCGACTCCATTTTGTCGGATGCGCTGGAAGCAATCATGGGTGCCTTGTTCAAGGACCAGGGTATTGATGCATGCCAGCAATTCATATTAAAACTATTCGACAATAAGCTAAAAGATTTGTCTCTCGATGGTTGGCAAAAAGACCCCAAAACCCAATTACAGGAATTCATGCAGTCCAAAAAATTGGAACTGCCCGAATATACATTGATTTCGATGTCCGGACTGGCGCACGAGCAGCTTTTTAAAGTCAAATGCACAACAACTCTTTTGGATCAATCCTGTGTAGGAACAGGGGTCTCCAGGAAAAAAGCAGAGCAATCTGCCGCCGAACAAATGCTTGAATTACTGCAAAAGACAAATCAATGAAGTGTGGTCATGTTGCTTTAATAGGTCGGCCGAATGTCGGAAAATCAACGTTGCTGAACCATCTGTTGAAACAGAAAATTAGTATTACCTCACGTAAACCGCAAACAACCCGTCATCGGATTCTAGGTATCAACACATCCGCATCCGGACAGATTATCTATCTGGATACGCCGGGCATGCATGACGGTGATAAACGGGCATTAAATCGTTATTTGAACCGAACGGCGGACAGCACTCTGGTCGGCGTAGATGCTGTCGTTTGGTTAATAGACGGTTTGTCCTGGCATGAGTATGACGAGATCATCTTTAAAAAGCTGGAGCAAGCCGGAATGCCGGTCATTCTCGCCGTTAATAAAATTGACAAAATCAAGGATAAGAATGCCATTTTGACTTTTTTCGACGCGGCCCAACACCGCTTTCCGTTTCAACATCTAGTCCCCATTTCAGCTTTGAAAAACAATAACCTTGGACAGCTTGAAAATTTGATTCTATCCTTATTGCCAGAAGGCGAACCCATCTACCCCGAAGACCAAATAACGGACAGACCCGAGCGTTTTTTATGCGCTGAAATTGTCAGGGAAAAACTGACCCGACGGCTCGGCGATGAATTACCCTATACTCTGACGGTCGAAATTGAGCGTTTCGAAGATAAACCCAATATTACAAAAATATATGCGCTCATTTGGGTGGAAAAACTGAGTCAAAAAAACATTGTTATTGGCACTAACGGCGAAGTTTTGAAAAAAGTCGGTATGGATGCCAGGCATGACATGGAAAAACTACTTGACCGTAAGGTTTACCTTCAGCTCTGGGTTAAAGTTAAAAAAGGCTGGTCCGATAATGAGAGAGCACTGCAAAGCTTAGGCTTTAATGACTGACACGTCAGTTTATTTGCAACCGGCGTATATACTTCAGCACCGGAAATTTCGTGAATCGAGTCTTATTTTGGAAGTATTGACCCGGGATTTTGGCAGAATATCACTGCTGGCGAAAGGCGTAAGAAAATCTAGATCAAAAACGGCAGGTTTATTGCAACCTTTTATCCCCCTTGCTGTTTCCTATTTAGGCAAGGCGGAATTAAAAACCCTGACTGATGTTGAAATGCTCCAACCTTACGTTGAATTGCATGGTGCGGCAATTTATAGCGGTTTTTATATCAATGAACTGGTCGGTTGTTTTTTGCATAAGGACGATCCGCATCCGGAGGTATTTGACCATTATGGCGCCTGTCTGGCTGCTCTGTCCAGCCAGCCATCGATAGAGGCCGCACTAAGAAAATTTGAGCTCGACCTAATTAATCACGCTGGTTACGGCTTGCAATTGGATCATGATTTACATAATAAACTTCCGGTTGATCCACTGAAGAAATATACCTTTGATATTGAGCAAGGCCCAATTGAAGACGCTGGCGGTAAGTTTTCAGGTAATACGCTTAACGCCATCAGTTCAAGAGACTTTTCCGATCCTGGAGTACTTATTGAGGCAAAACGTTTAATGAGGACTGTTATCGATGCTTATTTACAAGGCAAATCACTAAAAAGCCGGGGTATTATTACGCAAATCATCAAACAGACTAAAAATGACTAATAAAATCATCCTGTTGGGCGTAAACATTGATCACGTCGCAACAATAAGACAGGCCAGAGGCACAAACTATCCGGAACCGGTTCAAGCTGCATTAATTGCCGAACAGGCCGGAGCGGATGGAATAACCGCACATTTAAGGGAAGATCGCCGTCATATTCAAGACCGTGATATTTTTTTGTTGAAGGAAATGATGCACACCCGGCTCAATATGGAAATGGCTGTAACTGATGAAATGATCGGGATTGCAACTGAATTGAAACCCTATGCCTGCTGTCTCGTTCCTGAAAAACGCGAAGAACTGACAACTGAAGGCGGCTTGGACATTGCCGCCAATTTGCCACGAATGCAATGGGCGTGTCAAACCTTGGCCGATGCAGGTATTGAAGTATCACTGTTCATTGATCCCGTGGAGGCTCAGATCGATGCTGCAGTCAAAGCCGGTGCGCCTGTCGTCGAGTTGCACACGGGATGTTATGCTGATGCCAAAAACACAATTCTTCAAGCTGAAGAGCTGGATCGCATCAGGCAAGCCGCGCGCTTAGCCCATGGTGCGGGGTTACAGGTTAATGCCGGGCACGGTTTGAATTTTCATAATGTTGAAGCGATCTGCGCGATACCAGAAATAGTGGAGCTTAATATAGGTCATGCCATCATTGCGCAGGCGCTATTTTCAGGCCTGGCTCAATCAGTTAAAGACTTGAAGCGAATAATGAGGGATGCCAGATTGCGGTGCGAATGATTCCGGGAAACCAGTGAAACTCGAATTCTATCAATTAACATCGGCGGGCGACAGAGAAATAAATCAGGATTACATGGCCCATATCATCAACGATGATTTCGCCCTGTTTGTCGTTGCTGATGGCTTAGGTGGTCACCATGCCGGAGAGAAGGCGTCTCGGTTTTTCTGCGAGGGACTGATCGGCCATGCGGAAACCTACAGCAAATTGATGAAGGACAATCCGGCTGAAATTTTTTCCACGTGGCTAACGGCGGCGGTTATGGAAATGAAAAGATTGTTTCAGGATGATATTTGGGCCGACCAAGCTTACACTACCTGCGCCATCCTTTATCTCGATAAGAAAATTGTTTTAACAGCGCATTGTGGAGATTCGCGCATCTATAGAATGAATACCCGGCAAGTATTGTGGCGAACCCGTGATCATTCCATACCGCAGGAATTATTTAATGAAGGCCTGATTACAGACCAGGAAATAGCTCTACATCCGGCGCAGAATCAGCTTACGCGCAGCCTGAATGTGCTGAGAGAACACCGAGCGGAAATTAGCCTGTATCCGCCTATCAAAAGAGGCGAGACCTTTCTTGTCTGCAGCGACGGATTTTGGGAATATGTCAAACAACATGAACTATTAAAATTGGCGCAACCAACCAGTAGCAAAATTGAACTAGCCAAACTGGCGAGGCTATCGGTTTTCCGTGCCAATGGAAAAAGCGACAATATAAGCGTTCAAACGATCAAATGCCTTTGAGAGAAAATCCATTGAGTCTGTTAGCAGCCAAGCCTGAACAGCTTTTGACAAGAATTTGCCTCATAAGAAGTGGCATGGATTGGCTGGATCATAAATTCTGTCCTATGAATATATGCTGCGATTGCAGCCCTGCCTAGTTTGGCCAAGTAATAACTACAAGCGCCAAGCACTTGTTTAATCATGCCAATTATGCGGAAGCATTTTATCGGGGAACGCGAAGCCCCAAACTAGCAAAAATACCGGCAAGGGCATCTATATTTGCACACCAATATTATTCCTGGCGGGTCGGAAGAACAGCTGTAGATCACCTATGACATGGTGACCCAGATCGAAGTCACCTTCAGATGCCCGACTAGTCCTTTTAGTGTTCAATAATGCGGCGGTTTTTCAATTGCATTGTCACTACTGCTTCGCTCCGCGGACAGACTTAGCAACCTTTCGTGCAGCAATTTAACCGTATTTTCCAGGCGATCGATTTGCTGCTGTTGCCCGGCAACGATCTGGTTCAGCGCCTGCAATAAATCTTCCTGATAGACGGCCTTTATTTCCAGTTCGATAATCCGGTCATTGTTCATGGCAATGCAATTTAAATAACTTTGGAGAATTGCTGCTGTTTTTGTGCCAGATAGCGGTCAAATGCCATGCAGATATTGCGGATCAACAAGCGTCCTGACGGTAATACGCTGATTCCGTTTACTGATAGCATCAGCAAGCCATCTTCCTGCATCGGAGCAAGCGTGTGAAGTTCATCAGCAAAATAATCAGCAAACTGAATGCCGAACCGGTTTTCAATGCTAGCAAAATCGAGCTCGAAATGACAGATCAACTGGTTAATGACGGCGCGGCGAATAAGGTCGTCATCGTCCAGATCAAAGCCTTTGAATACAGGCAATTTATGTTGCCTGACAAGGTGATCGTAGGTGTCCAGCTCTTTAACATTTTGGATATAAGCATTGCCTACCCGGCCGATGGAAGTAATGCCAAATCCTATCAGGTCGCAATCCGAATGTGTCGAATAGCCTTGAAAGTTACGGTATAACTTGCTTTCGCGCTGAGCAATGGCAAGTTCATCGTCAGGTTTGGCGAAATGATCCATCCCGATATAAACATAGCCCGCTTCTGAGAGGCATTGCCCGATCATTTGCAGAATAGCCAGTTTGTCGACGGTTGATGGTAAATCCGCTTCGATAATTTTCCGCTGCGTTTTAAAACGAGCGGGCAGGTGGGCATAATTGAAGATCGAGATGCGGTCAGGCTGAGCCGTTAGAATTTTATCAAGCGTTTTTGCAAACGAAGCCACTGTTTGCAGCGGCAAACCGTAGATCAAATCGATATTGGTCGACCGGAATCCTTCGGCGCGAGCGGTATCCAAAACCTCGAAAGTCTGTGCTTCGCTTTGAATGCGGTTAACCGCCATTTGCACGCCAGGATCAAAATCCTGAACACCCAGGCTGATACGGTTAAAGCCAAGGTCCCGCAATTGTTTGATGGTGCCGGTTTTAGTTTCGCGTGGATCGACTTCAACGGAATATTCACCATCATCGTCATTTCTCAACAAGAAATACTTCCGGGTCACTGTCATCAACTGCTGCATTTGTTCGAAACTTAAAAATGTCGGCGTGCCGCCACCCCAGTGTAATTGATTGACCGGTCGTGAGGCATCAAATAGCGTACCGAGCATGGCAATTTCCTTGCACAGATTATCGACGTAAGGTTTCGCATGCTGGCGGTTTTTGGTCACGATCTTGTTGCAGGCGCAATAAAAACAGACGGTATCGCAAAAAGGAATATGAAAATATAGCGATAACGGTCCGCCTGCGGCATTTGACTTGGCGATGTGCGAACGGTAATCGTTTTCACTGAAACCTTCGTGAAGTTCCAGCGCGGTCGGGTAAGATGTATATCGGGGGCCGGCTTTGTCATAGCGACTGATCAGGCTGGGATCGAAAATAATCGATTGATCCATTATTTGACTTCAGTATTGATGATGATTTTATAACGGTTGGCAGAACCCGATAGTACCACCTGTTCGACCGTTCCCAAGAGATCGCCCGGCTGGGCGACGGCGTTGCCGGATTTGGAAATACGTGCCAGCAATTTGACTTTATCGAAATTAGATAATTTCATTTCCGGCACCATGGCCTGTGTGTCATTTAGGCTGACTGTGACGGGTAACTCGGAGACCAGCTTGCGCACGATGGCTAACGGCATTTTGGGACCGGATAAGGCCTGAGCATAAATAAAAACGGTAGCGCCGGGATTGACCAATTTTTTTAATTCAGGAGCCAGACTGACTTCAACATCGACAGACATCGCCAAGGTTTTGGCTTGTTGAGCAGATTCAGGTTTCGTCATGGCTTCAGCAGCCGGACTTTCCATTTTGACCAACAAAGCTTCCATTTGTCGCTGGGTCTCTGAACCGGCTGGCAATAACCCGGTCAGTTTTCGCCACAATTGTATGGCACCCTGAGCATCATTTTGCTGGGCCTTGACCATACCGCCGAGCCACAATGCATTTAAATTGTCAGGTTCCAATATCAGCGCCTTGCCAATTAATTCCGCTGGTTTACCGGCCAGATTTTTGTCATTAGCAAAAGCTAGGGCTTCGGCATAAAGCACCATGACTTCAGCCTGATCGCCTAACAGCCGGTAGGCATTGGCCAAGGCATCTGCCGCTTTAGCATATTGTTCCAGATATTTGTAAGAACGGCCCAGCATAAGCCAGCCTTGCGCATCGTCCGGATTGGTTTTCAGACGTTCGGCCAATGCAGCAACCATTTTGTCGATTTCGGCTGGACTTGGCGTTTCAGGTTCAGCTTTCGCCATTTCAGCACTGTGACTGATGGCCTGGACATTGCCGAGCGTCAAATAAAGTGAACCGGCCAGCAGTGGAATCGCCACGGCAAGTACGTAAACGATCCAGCGTCCTGCAGATTTTGACGCCACAGTTGCTTGATTGGTTAGGTCGAGATCATCGCTTAAGGTCTGCTCAAGCTCCGCACACTGTTCCTCATATTGCGCCTGGCTTAAAGTTCCCGCCTGCCGTTGCTCTTTAAGCTCCGCCAGTCTTTGCCGGGCGACCAGGATGTTGCGTTGATCCTCATTGATCGGCAAGTCGGATGCTGCAATTGGATAGTTACGCCATAGAGGAGGCAAAATAAACCCAAAGGCGATAATGACCAGAGAGCTGGCGACAACAAAAAACAGTATATTCACAAGGGATCGCCTTTTTCCAACAGGCTGCGGATTTTTTCTTGCCGTGCATCGCTAAGGATAGTGACTGCCGAAGCCTTCTTGCGCCTGTAGATGACAAATATGACAATCAAGCCGACCGTCAGAAATACGGCCGGCCCGAGCCATAGAAAACCGGTTTTAGTTTTAAATGGTGGCTTATACAATACAAAGTCGCCGTAGCGGTCGGTCATGAAGCGAAGAATCTCGTCCTTGCTTTTGCCTTGTTGCAGCATTTCAAAAACTTGTCTGCGTAAATCATCGGCGAGATCGGCATTGGAATCCTTGATCGTTTGATTCTGACAAACCAGGCAGCGCAGTTCGGAAACCAGGGATTCATAGGCTTCCTGCTGCTCTGGAGTGGCAAGCTGTCGATAATCGACCGCAAAGCCAGTAACGGATAACGTCATCAAAAAAAATAGGAACAGGAGTTTCATTGTGGTTCAGCCTGTAAAGTGGCGATTAAAGGCAATAAGGTTTGCTGAACATCCTCTGTAGTCACTGGCCCGGTATGTTTGTAACGAATCACCCCTTTTTTATCGATAACAAAGGTTTCCGGTACGCCGTACACTCCCCAATCAATACCGATGCGTCCGTCCTGATCCATAATGCTGACCATATAAGGATTTCCCAGAGTTTGCAGCCAGTTAAGGGCGTCATCGGGCTTGTCTTTATAATTCAGGCCTATGATCATCGCTTTTTGCTGACGTGCCAGCTCGTTTAATACCGGGTGCTCGGCTCGGCACGAAACACACCACGACGCCCAGACATTAAACAACCAGACCTTGCCTTTCATATCGCCGGGCGTCAGCTTTTGATCAGGCGCATCGAGCTTAAACGCAGAAAATGTCGGAGCGGATTTACCGATAAATGGCGATGGAATCTCGCCGGGCTTAAGTTTTAAACCCAAGGCTAGAAATACTGCTATGGTAATGAATAAAACTAAGGGAATGATGTATTTAAGCATTTCGATATGGCTAGATTGTTTGCACGTCATAAAGTTTTATGCTGGAAACCCAATCAGTGTAAGTGTATCAAAGAAAAAACATGGCATATAATCCTTAAATTAGTCCAGCGACTCGTCAAAACAGGCCATTATCTTGAACATTCCTTTGGCATATTCGAATTTAAGAGTTCTTTTACAGACTTTTTATTGGTAATTTGTTTAGCCGATAAAGAATCCAAAAAAACAAAAGGTCACGCTTTGGATGTCCAATATTAATTTGCTGAATTTTTGAAACAAGCAGTTGTTCGTTCATTTTTTTGTTTGTTTATTTATTTTAGATACCTTACAGCGAATATAAGTATTCGAGCCGCTTTGTTGTATTTCGACATAATCAAGCGATCTAATGAGCTTGCCAAGCTTTGGAAAACCATAATTTCTAGAATCAAATGAACTTTCCAAACGCAGAATATAAGAACCTACACCACCTAAATGTGCCCATCCGTCTTCTTCAGATACTGCTTCAATAGCTTCTTTAATCAGTTTTTTTAACGCAGCATCTTTGGATGGGTTTACAATCTTCGCTGATTGCTCGTTTTTGTCATTTTGAGAGGCTTGAGCAATTTCGGCATCGTTAGTCTGTGAAAAAGCAGGACTTGCGATGAGTTTTGAATCTGTTTTAACTTCATCGGGCGAACCCTCATTGTCCATAATGGTTTCGGTAAAAATAAATTTATTACACGACGCACGAAACGCTTCAGGCGTTGAGCGCCGACCGATCCCTATGACCTCAAGTCCCGCTTCTCTGAGCCGGGTAGCCAGTTTAGTAAAGTCACTGTCACTGGAAACCAGAAAAAACCCATTAAATTTGCCGCTATAAAGCAAATCCATTGCATCAATAATTAAAGCGGAGTCGGTAGCATTTTTACCTGAAGTATAGGCAAACTGCTGTATGGGCTGGATAGCATGTTTATTTAAAACGTCTTTCCAACTACTTAAACGAGTGTTTGTCCAATCTCCATAACAGCGCCGTGAAGTTGCATCTCCGTATCGGGCTGCTTCGGTTAAAATGGCATCTATCGCTTTAGCTTGTGCGTTATCGGCATCGATCAACAAGGCAAATCTTTTGTTTTCGTTAATATTCATTGCCTGGTTGCCGGTGCTTTGACAATTCGGTACCGTCGGTCGCAAACCGAACATAAACCGCCTGCCGCCATAAATAGCGCACCCAGCCAAATCCAGCGAATGAACGATTTGTAATAAATTCTGAGGCTCCATGCACCTTGATTGCCCAATGGTTCACCAATGGCAACGAATAAATCCCGGAACAGCCCTGCATCGATCGCCGCTTCCGTCATCGGCATTTTTTGCACCTGATAAACGCGTTTTTGCGGTTCCAGTTGGGCGACTTCTTTACCTTGATAACTGACAGTAACTAGAGCTTGTTCGGCTTTATAGTTGGGCCCCTGGGTTTCTTTGACGCCGTGGAATTGAAAAATATAACCGGACATATCGACGGCATCGCTGGGCGCCATCCGGATGTCCTTTTCGATACTATAAACGCTAGTCAAAGTAATGCCGGTCACGAATACGGCAATGCCGAAATGGGCGAGCGTCATGCCGTAAAATCCGGCGGGTATGCTAAGCAGCCGCCGCCAGGAAAGCCCTTGCGGCCCCAGACGATCGGCAAATGCTAGAATAGTTATGGCAGCGGTCCATAACGCCAGCAACAAGCCTAAAACCGCTGCCCACGAATAAACCGGCATTAGCAATGGCAGCAGCAGGGCGACTATCAAGCAGCAGCCAACAATCCAGCGAACTCGCTTTCCCAGCGCGGCAAAATCGTCACGTTTCCAGCGAAGCAGCATGCCTAAACCGGCAGCGATAGCTAGCGGCGCCATTAACGGAATAAATATGGCATTAAAATAAGGCGGGCCAACTGAAATTTTACCTAAGCCGAGCGCATCTATTATTAAAGGATACAATGTACCTAGCAATATGCTGGCTGCTGTAACGACCAGCAAAACATTGTTGATAAGAATCATGGTTTCTCTGGATGCCAACTCAAACGTGGCGCTACTTTTGACGTAAGGTGCCCGAATCGCATACAGCAATAACGACCCGCCCACAACGATGGCCAGAAAAATCAGGATGAACAAACCTCTGGCAGGATCACTGGCAAAAGCGTGTACCGAGGTCAACACGCCGGACCTTACCAGAAAAGTACCGAGCAAACTCAACGAAAACGCAAAAATGGCCAGCAATACGGTCCAGGTTTTAAACACGCCGCGTTTTTCGGTCGCCGCCAGTGAATGGATGAGCGCAGTGCCAACCAGCCACGGCATGAACGACGCATTCTCGACCGGATCCCAGAACCACCAGCCACCCCAGCCCAGCTCGTAATAAGCCCACCAACTACCCAGAGCAATGCCGATGGTCAGAAACATCCAGGCGATAGTGGTCCAGGGTCTCGACCAGCGCGCCCAAGCGGCATCCAGTCGACCTTCCAGCAAGGCAGCCATGGCGAAGGCGAAGGCCACTGAAAATCCGACATAACCCATGTAGAGCATAGGCGGATGGATTGCGAGTCCAGGATCCTGCAGCAAGGGATTCAGGTCGCGGCCTTCTTCCGGCGCAGGGAAGAGGCGTTCGAATGGGTTGGAGGTCAGCAATAAAAACAGGATAAAGCCGATCGAAACCAGTCCCATGACGCCAAGCACCCTGGCGATCGTTGCCGGGGGGATGGATCGACTGAAGCGTGCAACCAGTGCGGTCCAGCACGATAAAACCAGCGCCCAGAGCAATAGTGAACCTTCATGAGCGCCCCAGACACCAGAAATCAGATATAGCACGGGTAAAGCTGTATTAGAGTTGGTAGCTACATAAGCGACCGTAAAATCGTGATTCAAAAAGCTGTAGGTCAGGCAGCCGTAGGATAGCGCCATGAATAACAACTGAGCAAAGGCAGCGGGTCTGGCGACAGCCATCCAACCGGATTGGATGCGCAAAGCTCCGGTAATGGGTAGCGTTGCTAAAACCAGTGCCATGCACAAGGCCAGAATCAATGAAAAATGTCCGAGCTCAGGAATCATGATTGCTGGCCTGTAAGCTTTCTATCTGTAACCATATTGTCAGTTCCTAGATTCTAAAATTTATTGACCTGATCGCTAGTTGCCTGCAAAAGCTTGGCCTATTGCTTTTCAAGAACAAAATCTTGTTAAAAAGTGCTGGCCATTTGGTTTTCCATGCCAATTAATTGGCCGTCGGCAGTGCGTTAGGCGGTAATTCGATGGCGTTATCCTTGCCCCTTGCCCCAGCTTCATCTGTGCAGATAAATGATGCACATCTTGCCAAGGAAAATAGTTCGATAGCTTATTAATTTACGACCGCATAAAGCTAATGAACAGGCTTCATTGGTACAATTGCCCGTCATGTTTTAACCAGCCGGCAACATGGCTACCGCCAGGATCATGGTGCGTCCAGTGTATGTTGCCTCCTTTTTCGCTCCATTCATAGTCGCCATTAAAGGCGACTTTGTCTCCTTCTTCAATTGAGTCGATTCTTGGCGCAAGGCCTAGGTTATGTGCAACCAGAAGCGTCTGCCCCCTTCCGTATCATCGGACAAAATCCTTGAAATTATGCCATCGCCTTCAACCTGAATATGACTTGCTCGAAGCAGAAATGCGTCTTTCAAAATTAAATCCTGGCTGCTATCTTTGCCGGAAACAAATTCAGATGGGTCATTGGATTCATTCTGGCGGTATGGTATGGGCTTACCATACAATAAAAATCCAACTGCAACAAAAAGCAAAAACGTGACCGATATGAGAGACCATCGGTTTTGATTGCTTTTTTGATTGTTACTACGGCTTGATTTGATCTTTACGAAGGCAACACCTTCTATTCTTGCATTAATGGCTTTATTTTTACCATCATCACCAACATGAAGCTGATAATAAATGATATCGCCAACAACAGGGCGGCGGGTCATATTTTTTAATGCACTAATATGAATAAATACGTCTCCTTTCGCCTGTTCTGGTCGGATTAAACCAAACCCTTTATCTTCATACCAGCGTTCTAGCGGCCCTTTAAGAAAATTGTTCATTATTGACCGGCAACCGGTTCAACCCGATTTTTCAAGCTGTCTTTCACTTCCGGCGGCATGTAATTTTCATCATGTTTGGCCAGCACTTCCTCGGCTATAAACACGCCATGCGAATTCAGTTTGCCATGTGCCACGATACCCTGACCTTCCCTGAACAAATCCGGTAAAATGCCAGTATATTCGACGGTTACCTCCTTGCTGAAATCGGTCAGCTTAAAACGCACCATCATGCCGTCGCCTGGCCTTTCCACAGAACCCTTGATTACCATGCCGCCTAGCCGGAACAGCGTATTCTTGGGCGCCTTGCCGTCCACCACGTCGGTCGTGGAGAAAAAGTACATCAAATTTTCATTAAATGACTTCAGTGCGAAACTGACCGCCAGTCCGGCACCGAATACCATCAAGCCGATCAGGAGCAAACGTTGTTTTCGAGCAGGTTTCATCAGGTTACCGTTTCTGTTTTAAAGCCTGTTGCCGTAAAAATTGCTTGCGCTGGATGACGGGAATAATGATATTGACCAGCAACACGATCAATGTAAGTCCGTAAGATGTCCATACATAAAACGCATAGCCGCCCATCGCGAAAAACTCCTGTAAGCTCATTGTCCAACCTCCAATAACATAGACTTAACCCATTGAGCATTGCGTTCCCGCTTTAGTAATTCGATACGCGCCCGTTGAATCACCGCGATCAGGTAATAAAACTTGAATGCCAATGCCATCAGCAGTAAAGGAATCAACATGCTGACGTGAATCGAAGGCTTGTCCAGCTTGCTCACCGTTGGTCCCTGATGCAGCGTATTCCACCATTCGACGGAATAATGAATGATCGGAATGTTGACTACGCCGACAATCGCCAGGATGGCTACGGCTTTTGAGGCTACCCGTTTATCGTCAATCGCGCCATACAGGCCAATGACACCCAGATATAAAAATAGTAAAATCAGTTCGGACGTCAGACGCGCATCCCACACCCACCAAGTGCCCCACATCGGTTTGCCCCACAGCGAACCCGTCACCAGCGCGATAAAGGTAAAGCTGGCTCCCACCGAGGCACTGCTGATGGACATGATTTCCGCCAACTTGATCCGCCAGATCAGCCCTATTGCGCCCGTCATGGCCATGACCACATAAATGAACAACGACATCCAGGCGCTGGGCACATGGATATAAATAATACGATAGCTGTCGCCCTGCTGGTAATCAGGGGGTGCCAAATACAAACCGCCATAAAGACCGGATGCAGTCAATAACAGAAAAATGATCGCCAGCCATGGCATTACCCGTCCGGTAAACGAGTAAAAATGTGGCGGTGAAGCCATGCGGTGAAAGAATCGAGCTACGGAATCTGGAATTAAAAACATTATTGATGGTTCAGGGAAATATATGAATTGGACACAGTTAGCTTTTCGTTGGTTGCATGACAGGAAAATTCAAGATCAAAAAAAGTAACGATATATAATTAACGCCGTAAGGCTCCCGACCGGATAACGCGGTATTTGCAGATAAATTATATCCGATTATCAATGCAGGCCTTAATCTACTTCATCAAAATAGATCTGCGGAACCAATCGGGTGCCGAATATCCATGTTGCCAGCCTAGGTGGTATTCAGTGTCGGGCAAATTCATCCTAAAGGCTTTAGTTAGCTCAGACTTCGTGTTCTCCGTTATCTCTGAAGTTAAAAGAGTATTTTAACAGGCTTAATAATTGCCGCAGAAGACTTATAAAACCCAACCATGGGAGCTTCAATTTCGTGTGTTTACCATATAAAACCAAAGGCTTGCCACAAAAATTAGAATAGAAATAAGTAACTGCAAAATTGGATAGTCCGAAAACCTTCCGATGACCTTATCAAACAACTTGTTCATGACCGTAAATACCGTCCACTGGGAATCATCTTGATAAGAGCTTACTACCGGCCTGTTTCTGCCAACAGGGGCGGGCATTCTGGTTATCGTGCCGGACGCAGTCGGCATGATAGCATCCACCCCCTGGGATGGCGCTTGCAGCTCAGCCTGCAAAGCCTTGATCCGTTCCCTATCCCTCAGCCATAAAAAAACCTTGCTTCCAAGTCCTATATCATCGGCTGCCCGTCTCACGCTATCCAGATCAACGACAGTTTTTTTGGCTTCATAGCTCACATGTAGAGACCTATTGCAAAGTGTATTTACTAAGCGAGGCGTGCCTAAAGTGACACCTATGACTGCTTCAATGGCTTCTTCAGTGAAAATTCTTGAATGACTGCCGGCAATTTTCAATCGATGCAAAATATATTCATGCGTTTGCAAATCAGACATTTTGCCAATGGCCTCCAGCCAGGCGATGCGTTGTTTGAATGACTCCAGTTCCGGTCGTTTCAATTTGGTAAGGAATTCCTCCTGTCCAATCAGGAACATCTGGATAAGCTTAATACTGCCTTGCTCCAGGTTGTTTAAAAGCCGGATGCACTCCAACGTATCATCGGATATTTTTTGCACTTCATCTATTATCAGCAAACAACGATGGCCCTCGGCATGGAGCTTCAGCAAATAGTCCTTAATATCCCTTAATAGAAAAACCCTGCCCGGCGACTTAGGGGTGACATGTAATTCCTGGGTGAGAAAAAGCAGCAGCTCGTCACTGGTATCCGTTGGTTCGCTCAACCAGATTATTCTGGTTTCTTCGGGAACAGACACCATAAGTTTTTGAGTCAACGTGGTTTTTCCTGTGCCGATAGGTCCGGCCAGAATCATCATGCCTCTTCCCGCCCACAGACTTTCGATCATACGGTTGAGCACACGGTTATAATCGCCCTGATCGAAAAAGTATGCAGGATCAGGAACGTTCTCAAAGGGCAAAGTTTCTAAAGAAAAATGATTTGTATACATACTACCTTGTTCCAGATTGTTAATAGGACGAATATTCTCCAACGCAGTATTGGAAATATTGTAAACTTCGTCCCTATTTACCAGGCAGGGATTGCCTTGGTTGTAAAGCTTTATAAATACTTGTAGAGTCGTTCATACCAAATTCGAGCGGGATACAGAGCTGATCAACAATTCCAGTGTGGTAAAGGTTAAAGTTCATTACTGATTCCGTAAGATTAATCTTTCTGAGAATTCTGGTTAACTCGGAGACAGTCGCCGCGATCCTTCCATCTCAATGCAACGGGATTACCAACAAGCATTTTTCGACAAAATAATGACCCCTCGATCGACAAAGTACACGGCTAAAAAAGACTTATCCGAAAATGTAAGACAAATTGGCAATATTTTCAAAAGACGGACATGCTGGCGGCAACTGATTTAGAAACAAATTGAATTTGCATGTTACTATTGAGTGGGTAAGAGTATTATTTCCACTCGACGGTTCTTCGCCCGTCCCGCCCTGGTATGATTGGAAGCAAGTGGTGCTGTGTCACCAAGCCCTTTCACGATAATCCTGTCACGGGCTATTCCTTTTTGTTCAAGCACCTTGGCGACTGCACTTGCTCGGCGTAAAGAGACGATTTTATTAAATTTTGAGAGCTGAACGGTGTTAACGCCACCCTCTGTCCATTTATCGGCATGGCCCTCAACGACGACTTTATCCAAAGACCGTTTTTTGATAAGTGGAATAATTTTGTCGATCGCTTCTTGTGTATTTGCTTTGGGCGTTCCTTCCCCGACAGGAAATAAGCCTTCACCAAGAACGAGCACTCTCAATGGGCCTGGGCTGCGTTGAGGCGCGTTGTTTTTCTCTGTCTCGGCTGGCTTGGCAGACTTCTCATCAATTTGGGGGATAATCGTTTGAGCTGGAGATTGCCGCGAGTTCAACTCATTCTGGCCATGATCCGATGCGGTTTTGTTTGCAACATTCGGAAATGAAAGTCTGGAAGCGTCGTCTGGCTGGACAGGGGTGCCAATTCCTTTTGATTGTTGTTGCGTTACCTCGCTTTTAAGCTCGGTTATGGAAGGTTGAGGTGATTGCATAGCACTAAAAGCCTCTTGGTTTCGATCAATTGCAGTTTGGTCCGGTGCTGTTGCAGATGGAAGGCCGGCAGCCTCAACCGGCAGGGTAGGTTCGTGTAGCTCTTTCGACTGTTGTTGCGCTTCCTCGCCTTCAATCTGACCAATGGCGGGTTGCAAGTCATTGGTAACAGTTGGATTTTGTGAGTGCCGCGGTTCCGTCTCCATGATAATTTTCTTGAATGAGTCGGACGATTCATGCATGCCAGTTTCGCTTTTTTCTTCTCCTGTTGACGATTCTCGTAGCACAGGGATTAATAGTGCCAAAATAAGAATCAGGAATGATGCTCCAAACAATGTGGATGAAATTGCAATTATGGCATTTCGCATTATAAATACTCCAAATGTGATTTGCCTAAATTTAACCTATTTCTCTAATCGGTATGAATCTTGGGGCAATACACGTTTATCAATTGTGCAATTGAATGTTGCTTCTCAGGTCTAGCAGTATGCCCAATAACGTTTTCAAGGCGCCGTGGACGTCAAAGTTAGATTACCAATTCTACTAATTAATACTAACGTACCCATCTTAACAATGTCAAAAACCTGATGGATACTGGTTGGCAAGAGCATTTAAAAATTTCAAATGGTTCAAGCTCATCCCATCATGTCTACCAGGGCATCGGCAATCAGGGCATCCAGTAATATGCAGGAGGTAGGATGGTCGATGCTGTCCGTGCTCCAGATAGACCGTATACCGGCGGCGCGTACATGAGCTTCCGCGTCTCCGCAAAACAGGGCATGGGTCACGACCGCATAAATGTCATTGCTGCCAGCCTGTTGCAGTAATCTAGCGGCCCCGGCTAAAGTTCTGCCGGTACTGGCCATATCATCGACTATGATTATCGGGATGTTACGATAGTCCCTATCGGGCAGGAACAGCTCAACCTGCTTATCGCCAAGTCTTTTTTTATCCGCAATGGCGAAGTCGAAACCGATTTTATTGGCGATTGTTGCCACCCATTGCTTTGATTCGCTGTCCGGCCCCAAAAGCAATGCATGGTTCAGCTGTTGTTTTAAGAATCGCCCGATTTCATCAGCTGCAGTTAAACTTATGGCGTTTTTTATTGGAATAGCCTGCTGCAGTGACGAGATACGGTGTAAATGCGGGTCTACGGTAATAACATCATCAAACAAACCGGCCAGCAGCTTGCCGATAATGCGCTGACTTACAGTTTCTCCCGGCTGGTTGGCGATGTCCTGGCGCATATAGCATAAGTACGGGGCGATCAAGGTAATGCGGTCGGCGCCCAAATCCCTGGCAGTGGCGGCGCATAGCACCAATTCGATCAGTTTGTCATTGGGCCGATCGAGGCTGCGGCAGAAGATCACATGTTTCGGTAAGCTAGGCGGCAGGCGAACGAGGCTTTCACCATCGGGAAAATGATGCAGCATCACTTCGGCCAGTGGAAAACCAAGACGGATCGCTAAGCGGCGGGCCTGCATCAGGTAGTCGGGAAAGGCCAGGATCATCATTCGGCTGCGGTTCCTGTGTATCAAAACTCGATCAGCGATTTAAGAATCTGCTCATCACTGCCGATCGCATATCCGTTGTCCTGGATAGCCAAATTTTGCGCGAATTTGAAATCAGCAGGAAACTCGGCATAAATACGATATAAAACATCACCTTTTTTGACTGAGCTACCCATTTTTTTTAACAGGTCAACACCGGCTTTTTTCAGCATCGGTGCGCCCGCCATCCGGGCGATTTTTGCCATTCGAAAATTGTCGATATGAGTAACGAAGCCATCTCGATCTGCTATTATTTCATGACAAAGTTTACCGGGGCCAAGATCGACCTGTTTACGTCCCTGCGCTTTGATCAAGGCATTCATTTTGGCCCAGGCCCGGCCCGATTCAAGAATATCCCGCGCAATTGCATAGCCTTGCCCACCCCGGACATCGGGATCGAACTCAATAATCCTGCCAGCCAGTTGCAGCGATTTCTGGCGTAAATCGGCAGGCGCATCAGGATCGTTTTGCAGCACCTGCATGACATCACGCACCTCCAAGACCGGGCCAATGCCCCGGCCAACTGGCTGGCGGCCGTCGGTGATCAGGACTTCCAGGTGCAGGTTGAGGCGGTCGCCGACAAATTCAAATAATTTACGTAAAGCCAGTGCCTGGCTCATTTGCCGGACTTTGGCGGTGGGTCCGACCGGAATGTCGATAATCAGATGGGTGGAACCAGCGGCCAGTTTTTTGGACAATATTGAAGCCACCATTTGTCCTTGCGAATCGATACCCAAGGGGCGTTCCACTGAAATCAGCATATCATCGACCGGCGCAAGCCTTGCCGTTCCACCCCAGGCCAGACAGCCGCGTTCCTGACGCACAATGTCATGTAATTGATCCGGTGTCAGATTGACTTCGGCCAACACCTCCATCGTATCGGCGGTTCCTGCCGGGGAGGTAATGGCGCGGCTCGATGTTTTCGGTATCAGCATGCCATGCGCGGCGACTATCGGCACCACCAGCATTGAGGTGCGATTGCCTGGAATGCCGCCGATACAATGTTTATCGGCAACCAGTGCTTCGCGCCAGTTCATGCGGTCGCCTGAATCCAGCATCGCGCGAGTCAGGTAAAGAAGTTCATCACGGTCAAGATTGTTTTGTCCGGTGGCGACCAAAAAAGCCGCCATTTCCATTTTCGAATACCGGGCATCGACAATATCCGAAGTAATTGCGTTGAAGTCGTTTTGATCGAGCCGTTCGCCGTTGATTTTTCGCCTGACTGCATCCATGGATTTGGGCGGTTCGGCATGATTGACCGTGACCAGCGAACCTTCCACAATATTGAGTTGGGTAAACGCCTGCTCGGAAAGGCCCAACTCGCAGGCCTGTACAATGCTTGCGTCGTCGACAACGTTAAGAACCGCCAGAACTTTGGAACCATTGGCGCTAACCTGAATTTTGGACAACGCCTGAAAACCCTCCGCCCGGTAAATACCGCAGTCGCGATTAAGGTAGGCGACATTTTCATGGTAGGTATCGATAGCGATACGTCGTACTTGCAGGGTGTCATTGCTCATCGCTGGTGTTGCCGAAATTGATTATTTATCGCCGGCGATGGACATTTGCTTAACCAGTATCGATCCGGTCCGGATATTACTGCGATAATCGACATCGCTGCCGATTGCAATGATCTGCTTGAACATGTCTTTCAGATTGCCGGCGATCGTGATTTCTTCGACAGGATACTGAATCCTGCCGTTCTCCACCCAGAAGCCGGCGGCGCCTCGGGAATAATCGCCGGTCACCATATTAACGCCTTGTCCCATCAGTTCAGTCACCAACAAACCAGTACCGAGTTCTTTCAACATGCCCTGATAATCAAGGCTGCCGGGTTCTATCGTTAAGTTATGCACGCCGCCAGCGTTACCTGTGCTATGCAGGCCCAGCTTCCGAGCCGAATAGGTACTCAACACATAGCCGCGTAAAATGCCGCCACTGACAATATCGTGAGTTTTCGTGGCTACGCCTTCGTTATCATAAGCCGCGCTGCCCAGTGCGTCTTTTAAATATGGCTGTTCGTGGAT
>Ga0209798_10000061_pt1 | contig 57808 bp, 49 predicted proteins | sample DOMMetBare3Fresh_FD_187475 | JGI IMG/M metagenome (GOLD analysis project Ga0209798, IMG submission 187475) | Wetland sediment microbial communities from St. Louis River estuary, USA, under dissolved organic matter induced mercury methylation -... | ecosystem: Environmental > Aquatic >...
AACCGGTTGGCACCGTTACTGTCATGTTATGCGGTCGTGCCGCAATTGAAGCGATCAGTGCCTGCCCCGCCACTGTATTAACCGGTTTGGCGATGGTCAGCGTGCCAGCAGTTGCATTGGTTGGCAGGGCGTTATTAGCCCCGCTGGCCGCCCCGGTGTAAACAATTGCAGACTGAGCAGGACTGGTAAAAATGGAGGCCATGAGCATAGCCAGCAATGCCTTGCTTTTTGTATCGCGCAAAATTTGCTGAACGCAGTGCAGCGCATCAGTGCCACGTGTCCGTGTTGCCCTCGATGCCCTGGCGTTCTCAGCCCATCTTGCATTGCTGGTGCGGCTTCCGCAGCGCTCATTTTCCCTCAATGACTGGCGTAACTCATTTGATCTGAATGCCCGAGAAGTGCAGATGTCGCAAAAAATAAAAGTTCGTATGCTCATGGCGAATACACATCATCGGTGACTATCGCGTTCGGCGCGACGATAGTGAGTGAACCAGTGCCCGCTGAATTAATCGAGGCGGCGCGAAATGCGATATTGGCCTGCATAGAAAGAGGTATTACTAGGTGAAAAATTAGAGCAGAGTGAATAAAACATCACATAGCCATCATTTATTCAATAAGCCGTTAGCATTCATTTGTCATTTATCCTGCGATATGAAATTTAGAGGTTTTTTTTAAATTCCATAAAAGTTTTTCGATGTCTCTATTGGTTGTTGATGATTTGACAAGTGGGACAGATATGCTGCCCATCAACTGAAATAGACCATCCATTTTTGGTGGCGGTGACCAGTTCTCCCTCAAACCAGGCGCGGCCATCACTGATGCGCCGTCCACTACGGACGTTTTTCCGTGAGGAACGGCGAAACTCTATAGACCTAAGGGCTTGTGGATTACAGATATCGCAAAAAATAAATTTTCGTATGCTCATTATGGCTTTTTGTTAAAAGAACACGTCATTGCTCCGTTGCCAACGCTAAGCTTCCCGGTTGTTTGAGGGCTTTTTACTCTTTTTGGCATAGAGAGTTGCCGCAACATACTGATAGGGCTACAAAAATAACAACCTTGTTATAGAGCCTACAGATGGTTTCATTGCTAATCAAATTTTAGTTTAAATATGAAAATTATGTACTACTATTAAATCGATGAACTGATCATTTCAGAAGTTTTTAGATTCCACAATTGGTGCAGCTATGAGTTTATACAAACAACAGGGTTTTACGTTAATCGAATTGATCATGGTAATTGTAATCTTGGGAATTCTGGCCGCAACGGCTTTGCCCAAGTTTATCGATATTAGTACTGACGCGAGAATATCAACGTTAAGTGGTTTGCAAGGCGCCATTCAAGGAGCGAAATCAATTGTGAAGTCGGGGTATCTGATCCATCCATCAAGCCCGGTAACGATGTCGGACGGCACGACAGTGACTGTCAGTACCTCTGGAACGATTGCGGGATTTCCAACAGCGACGGCGGCCGGTATTGGCAATGCGATTGATATGAGCAATGACTTTACTGCATCCTATGCAACCGGTCCGAATGTCGCGACCTTTACCTTACTAACTAACTGCTTTGTGACCTATACCGAATCTACAGGCGCAGTTGCCAAGACTGTTTCCGGTTGTTGAACGATGTCCTGCTTGTAACGCCATAACGAGAAATCCCTTCTGTATTGGAGGTTTATAGTCTTATTGTGTGGTTGCCGATACTTCGTCATAAAGGTTTGGCTCGCCACGTTCTGTATTTTCTTCGAGTCGGCCCTGTACTTATGCAGCAACATAAATTACCTAGGATGTATTCATGCGAAACAGGCGCATGAATGATGATCACGAACAAAAAGGTTTCACTCTGATTGAGAGTGTGACGACATTGGTAATACTAGGCATTATTTCGGTGGTTGCCTTACCAAAATTCTTTGAGTTCTCTGTCTATCAGGAACGATTTTTTTTTGACAACACTTTGGCCGCTATCCGTTATGCACAGAAACTGGCTGTCGCAACGGGATGCAACGTACAAGTCACCCTAACCGCCAATACCTACTCATTAAAGCGGCCCACTGCGGTTGATCGCAGCCATTGCACCTCGACAACAGCTGCCAATTTTACTCAGGAGGTGTCTAACCCGGGTTCCGGCGAGGCATATTATTCGGGCAGTCAATCTGGCATTTCGTTGACTCCTGCCACGTTTTATTTCAATGCCCTTGGCACTTCGTCATTCGGACTGGAGATCGGCGTCGGCAGTACCAGGAAAATTACTGTCATTCAAGAGACCGGATTTGTTTATGACAGCACACCCTGATGTTCAAAAAGGCGTCACGCTGATTGAGCTGATATTATCTATGGTGATTATCAGCATTGCAATTGTCGGCATTTTTTCAGTGATCACCCTTACCGTTCGTCACAGCGCCGATCCGGTGGTCAGTTATCAGGCCATTGCCATTGCCGAAACCTATATCGATGAGATTCTTCTTCAATACTATACCGATCCAGACGGCAGCAGCACTGGCGAAACTCGGGCAACTTATGATGATGTCGGCGACTATAACGGCTTGGCCGATGTTGGGGCGCATGATCAACAAGGTGCTTTGATCAGCAATTTATCACAATACAATGTGGCGGTCACTGTCTCTGCGCCAATCGCCTTAACCGATGGTGTTTCGGCAAAAAAAATAACTGTTACGGTTTCAGGCTTGGGATTTCAGGATTTGGCCCTAGTCGGGTATAAAACCAGCTATTGATATGAATATCAGAAAGTCCCAAGGTTTTACGCTGCTGGAATTGATCATGGTGATCATCATAACAGGCATTTTGGCGACAATGACCACCGATATGATTATCTTCCCTGTTAATAGTTATCTTGATCTGGAACGCCGCACCACCTTGGTCGATACGGCAGAAATGTGTTTACGGCGACTGCAGCGCGATATTCGCCGCGCATTGCCAAATAGTATTCGCATTACTGGTGGCGGCACGGTTATTGAAATGTTGCATACGGTCGATGGGGGACGCTATCGCAGCTTGCAGGACGCTACCAAAGTTCCGGGAACTGGGATATGTGATGGCAATTTAGCGAACGATAACCTGGATTTGACGACTGCGGATGGTTGTTTCGAAGTACTGGGCACCTTAAAAAGCTTCAATCCTCAAGCCACGTCAGGCGAATCCCTGGTAATCTATAATCTGGGATCGGGAGCGGCCGACGCATATGCAGGTAACAATCGCTCTGCAGTCATAAATTCCACCCATGCCCGTGCGGTCAAGTTTACCGCGCTAAAATTTCCTTATAGTTCGCCGCAGCAACGCTTTTTTGTTGTCGACACGCCGATTACCTATCGCTGCGATCCGTTAACAGGCCAGTTATGGCGGTATTCCAATTACACGATTACCGCGTCTCAGCCCAACCCTCCCGGTGTTAGCGGTCAGTTACAAGCCAACAAAATTGCCGGTTGTAAGTTTTCTTATTTATCTGGTGAAGCTACCCGTTCGGGATTGGTGACGGTGGAGATTACGGTGACTGATGCAGCGGATGAATCAGTCCGGTTACTGCATCAGATCCATGTGGATAACACACCATGAGACAACGGGGATTTTCTCTGGTCATGGCAATTTTTATCCTGGTTGTGCTGGGCTTGCTCGGCGGCTATATGATGCGGCTGACCGGCGTGCAGCAAGCGACGTCCATATATGCATTGCAGGGTGCAAGGGCCTACCAGGCGGCCAGGGCAGGCCTGGAATGGGCAATCGCGCGAATCAGCAATGGTGGAAGCTGTACGGAGATTAATACGCAAACAAGTTTAACGTTCCCGGATATCACCGGATTTGCCGTTACGTTAACCTGTACTTCCAGTTTATATAACGAGGGGAACAAAACTCCGGTCGTATACCAAATTAACTCGTTGAGTCAGTTTGGCGCATACAATAGCGATGACTATGTGTCGCGTCAGCTTGAAGTTTCCATGGTAATGAGCAATTAGTACTACTAAAAGATTGCTGATCAAGCTCTTCATGCCTACCAGAAAGTGCAGTGGTAGCATCGCCGAATTTCGCTGTTATCTATGTTGCACTGCCCCCGACAAATTCCACATGGGCAGAAAAATGCCCAACGCCAGCACTAACACCATAATACCGATAATAACGATTAAAATCGGTTCAATCACGCTGGCCAGATTTTTTAACTCGGCATCAATTTCCATCTCATAGAAATTGGCGACGTCCAACAACATATCGCCGATATTCCCGGTTTCTTCGCCGACCATAATCATTTGGATAACCAATGGAGGAAACAGTTGAGTGCTCTTAGCCATGCGGCTGATGGTATCGCCTTTTTCGATGCCAATGCGCAATTGATCCAGCCGGGATCCGATATAGTTATTGCCAATAGCGGCAGAAACGAGACTGATTCCCTGAATAAGCGGCACGCCAGCAGTCAGGGTCATGGCAAATGAACGGGAAAAACGTTCCATTGCCGAACGTTCAATAATGCTACCGACAACGGGAATGCGCAGGATCCATTTATCCCATTGCAGTCGCCCGGATGGTGTCTTGATGTACAAGATAAATGAAGCCAGCACAATAGCTACAATGATTACCAGATATGGCCAATGATTGACGGTAAAATCCGATATCGACATAAGCAGTTTGGTTTGCCAGGGTAACTCGGCATGGATTTTATCAAAGACGCCCTTGAAGGCAGGGATGACATAAATATTGACGATAACCAGGGCAATACTAATAGCGGTAACAACCATAGCCGGATAGCGTAGCGCTGATTTAATCCTGGTCTCGGTTTGTTTTTCCCGTTCCAGATAGTTTGATAGCTGTAAAAATGCCAGATCGAGTCCCCCGGAGTTTTCACCGACATTGATGATGTTAATAAACAAAGGGTTGAATATCTTAGTATGGTGATGCATAGCGGACGCCAATGCAGCACCTGATTCAAGTTGTTTTGCAATATCCCTGAGTGCTTCGATCAGTGCAGAGTTACGGGTAGACTCCATCATGCTGCTTAGAGCCCTAATCAAGGGCACACCCGCTTTGGTCAGGCTGTGCATTTGCCTGCTGAACATCATCAGATCAGTGGTATTTAGTTGATTCAGGGCCCACCATTGGCTGAATTGTTCCAGTAGATTGGTTTTGAGCTGTTTTTGTGTAATCGAGATAGGAATCATGCCCCGATTACTGATGATTTGAGCGGCCAAAATTGGGTTGTCGGCTTCAATGCCATGTTCGACCAGCTCGCCGGTCTTGTTGCGCGCCTTGACCTGAAAATAGGGCACCTTATTCTCCCGTACCAATCAGGCGCAGCACTTCATCGACTGTGGTAATGCCTTGCTGCGCGTATTCACAGGCGCAACGTGTAAAACGAATAAAACCCGGCGTATGCACTGCTGCGTCGGTAAATGCTGCCGAATCATTGCGGCGCAGTGCGTCGAGCGTCTCACTGGTCAATTCCAAAAGCTCATAGACACCAACCCGGCCTCTGTATCCGGTGTGGTTACACTGATGACAACCTCGGCCTTGTTTAAAGAGGGATTGGCTGATATCCACGTTTTGGAATTTTTCCAGCCAGGTCAGTTTCACGGGATCAATTTCCGCAGGTTCCGAACAATATTCACAGATTCTGCGTACTAAACGCTGGGCAATTATGACTTTTAATGCACTTGCCAGAATATAACCCTCAACGCCCATATCCATCAGGCGTGCGGCTGTTTCAATGGCGCCGTTGGTATGCAAAGTTGATAACACCAGATGGCCGGTGATGGAGGCACGGATCGCTATTTCGGCAGTTTCGCTATCGCGCATTTCACCAACCAGAATAATATCGGGATCCTGACGTAATGCCGAACGCAGGATATTGGCGAAGGTTAGTCCCACTTTATCATTGACCTGCACCTGGTTGATTCTGGGCAGGCTGTATTCGACAGGATCTTCGGCGGTGATAATTTTGATTTCCGGATTATTTATTTCGGTGAGTGCCGCATACAGTGTTGTCGTTTTGCCGCTGCCAGTTGGTCCAGTTACCAAAATCAGACCATGGGGGTTCATGATATATTTTCGAAAATTGTTAAGCACAGTTGGCGGCAGCCCAAGATGATCCAGATTCAACAAGCCCTTGGTATGATCAAGAAGGCGCATAACCACGGCTTCGCCATGCTGCACGGGCATGATGGACAGCCTGACATCCAGGGACCGTCCTTTGACCAGAATATTGAAGCGGCCGTCCTGGGGCAAACGCTTTTCAGAAATATTGAGGCCCGACATGATTTTCAGGCGTATCACCAAAGCGGGGGCGATATTGGCTTCATCCAGCACCTGCTCAATCAGAACACCATCGATCCGCTGTCGGATTCGCAATACCCCACTATCGGGTTCAATATGAATGTCAGAGGCTTTTTGCTGAACGGCATCTTCAAAAAGCGACTGTAAAAGCCTGACCACCGGGGCATCCACAACTTCATCGGAGATCAGAAGCGTGTTGAGATCAACATCATGTTCGGATAATTGATTTTGCAATTGGCCGGCGAGGCTGTTGATTTCATCGGTCCGCCGATAGGACTGGTCGAGAACGGCTAGCAGGTCTGACTCCCTGACGACGGCCTGGCGAATGGTTTTTTTCAGAACTCTGGTTAATTCGTCCAGCCCCATTAAATCGGTCGGATCGGCCATCGCGAGTAAAACATCATGGTCGTTGTTTTCCAGCAGCATGACGCGGAAACGGCGGGCCAGAATTTCCGGTAACAGTTTGACTACATCAGGTTTTCGGGGGTATTGGGCAATATCCAGAAAAGGGATTTGTAATTGCCGGGAGAGAAAATTAAGCAGATCCGTTTCTTTGATGAAGCTCAAGTCAATCAGCGTGCGACCCAGTTTTCTACCGGTTTTCTTTTGCTCCGCCAGAGCAGTCAGAAGCTGCTCATGGCTAATGATATGGTTTTGAACCAACAGGTCACCGATACGGATTTTTTTTCTAGGGTCCATGGCTGTGCGCATGTAAAAATATCAAATACAACAAAATCCTTTATTGCCAGCGGGGCTGGGCGTCCAGTTCTTTTATGCGTTGTTGGCTATCAACAATATCATCCTGCCATTCGGTATCGCTATCAATCAATGTAGCCTTCAGCAAGATAACCAATTCTGATTTTTGCCTGCTGCCTTTGTTAACTCTAAACAGGTTGCCCAAGTAAGGAATTCGCGATAAGCCGGTGACGCCTTCTTTGTTTTCATCGGCGGTGTCCTGCATCAGACCACCCAAAACAACGATTTGACCATTTTTAGCCTTGACTATACTGTCTGACTCCCTGATAGTGCTGAGAGCTGTAGGAACTATAGATTGGGTTCCGTTGCCATCTATGGTGAATTTTCTATCCTGGCTTACCACTTGGGTAATAGAAGGGTGAATATGCAGTGTAATGTTGCCGTTATCATTGATTTGTGGAGTAACATCCAAGGCTATGCCGGAAAAAAATGCGGACAAAATGGGAGCAGGCTGAACAGTAGCACCACTGAAACTACTACTAACAATGCCGGGTGAAATGCCGGTGACAAAGCTTTCATCTTTGCCTACTTTGATGATAGCTTGCTGATTATTTAACGTTGAAATCCTGGGGCTGGAGAGTACGTTGGTTTTGCCTTGCGATTCGAGCAATGTAACAACGGCTGTGAAATCGCCGGCGCGAAAACTGCCAGCTCGTGAAGCTAGCGTGAATATTGTGCCTGGATTGCCAACCAGGACTGGTGCAGTCTGGAGACCTTCCCTGATAATGCTTTTCCATTCCACGCCGTCTTGATGGCTGTCATTGAGAACCACTTCGAGTATTTTGGCTTCAAGTATCACTTGACGACTGATCTGGTTCTGAGTCGTAGCCAAGAAGTTTTCAATTTCACGCAATTGCATGGGCTTTGCCCGAGCGATAACGACACCCGATTGTCGGTTAATCACTACGGTAGCTTCTTTATCTACGGCAATTAGGGTGCGTAATGCATCATCAAGCTCTTTCCAGAAGTCGGTTTGGGTGGTGGTGGTGATCGAACTGCCTGAAGTTCGAGTACCTGTTAAATTCATGTTGGGCTGATTAATGTTGAGTTGTTGCGGTACATTCTGGAATTGTTGATAGCCATAACCAGAATTACCAGTTTGTCCGGAAGATACATAAGTATTGGACTTACCTTCTCGCAATAAATCAAGGCGATCGATTTTGAATGTTTTGGTTTGTAAGGTTGCCGGATAAACAATGTAGCCTATATTGGTTTTTTTGTAATCGTATCCATAGACCTTTTGTACGGCATCCATGACTTGATCGATGGTGACATGTTTTAATTCCAGTGAAATGGTGCCAGTTACTTCTGGGTGTACCAGCATATTTTCGTCAGTATCCACTACCAAACCCATAAAAAACTCGCGGGCATCTGCTTCATGAACTGATACATTAAAGCCGCCCACTTTCCGCAATCCCCTGAGCGTATCGGGTATGGAGTGATGATCATCCCGACTTGACGAAGCTGGGTTGTTTTCAGCCGAACTTTGAATGGTCCGGGGCGTTTGCAGTTTGGCTGTTGGAAACACAGGCCCTGTAGTGGTGGTTTTGTTCTGCTGGGCAGGTGTGCAGGATGTCAACAAGATTAAAACAATCATAACAACTAAAGATGGCTTTTTTTTCATTTGCTCAGGCGCCTTTTGCTCATCACTTGGTTTTATTGGGCAACTTTAATAATTGCAGTGTTTTGAGAATGCCATTCTGTTTTAAGGTAACCGAGTTATGCCGGATTCTAATAATTTTGACGCCATTTAAAATAGTTTGCCCCTCTTGGGCAGATATGCCATTTAGCGTGACGCGACGGGTTTTTGGCGATATCCATATGCCTGATAAGATCAACTGATTATCATGATTGGCTATTGATGTGACTGCCTGCTCCGGGTATGCGTAGGATGGTTGCGTGGGGTCACGCAATTGTGCACTGCCAACAGTTGGCATAATCGCAGCTAATAATGCGGCCAAAATTTTTCTATACTCCAAGCCAACTCTCCTCAAAGCTCAGGGTGTAGGCCTGAATTGTCGTTTCTGCTAGCGGGTAATTTTTTACCTGATACTCAATGCTGTCCCAATTAATGCGCCAGGACAAAGACTCCAACGCTTTTAAATAAGCAAGCGTATTAAAATAGTCACCGGAAAAAGTAAGTGCCAGGCCATGTTTATACACGGGTAAAAACTGATTTTTTTCCGGCCTTAACGTCGTGACGGGCAGTGTATCGAGCTTCAGCAAGGTTAATTGTTGATTCTGGTTAAGCATGTCATTCAAGGCTTTAGCCATTAACCGGGGCGGTACGAATTGCTCAGCCGCTTGAGTCAATCTATTTTGCAGGTCAGCAAATTGTGCATTTAATGTGACCAGCCTATTATTGTTAGTCAGATTAGGATCGAAGGCGCCACTGGATTCAAGTTTGACAACTGTTTGCTGCTGGGCGGAAAGCTGCTGCTCAAGCGTGATTAATTCCAGTTGCAGCAGATTTTGTTTTTGTCTGAACGGAGACCAGAAACACTTATCCCAAATGCCCCAGGTACCGATTATGACGGCTGCAGTAACGATAATCTTTTCCCTGGTAGATAAAATTTGAAATCGTTCCCGTAATCTGTCAATCACGCTCATTGTTGTTTTGGATCTAATGTGGTGTTAAGTTTAAAATTGATCTGCCCCGGAAATTTTTCTGATTTCAGCATGATCAACTTGGCAAAAGTCTGTCCGTGAAACACCGGCTCCTTTTGTAACTGTTGCAGAAAAAAAGGGATCTGTGCCGATTTCAGAGCGCTGCCTTCGAGATCGAAAATTCGTCGTGGGCCGAAAATATAAATCTTGCTTAACCAGACGTCCGGAACAGATTGATTAGCCAGCGCCTGAAAGGTTTTGGAGAATCCTTGCGTAAGGTCAGTCTTTTTCTCAGTCAATAATTGAAGTATTTGCGTTAGTTCACCGATATTGCTTTGCAATTGATCTGTTTCGGTGAGCAGCGAAGCATTATTGCCCTGGTTTGGCAATTTGGATAATAGATCGTTGACTCGTGCTTCCTCAACAGTTAGGCTTTTACGAGTTTGTTCCATCCGGGTTTTCAGGTTACCCAGATTCCAGAGCAAATTAAGACTGATACCCATTAATAACAGAATGATTCCGGCAAATCCTGCTAAATAAGGATTGACAGCAGTTTTTGCTTGCGCCTGTCGAATATTGTCCTGGTATAAATTGATTTGTTGTATCATGCTGTAGCGATCGTGTTTCGAAGGGTTGCGCCGATGACCGGAGAGCAGTACGATTGCGTCGGATCATCCAATAAAATGTCGCTATCGATAATGGCCGAAAGATCCATAATACGCGCTGTAATACCATGATTATTATTTAAAATATCCAGCAGATTTTGCGTATTTTTGGCCAGGGGGATGACGGCCAATCCGGAAATGGGTGGAATTCCGTAATAACTTTCGACATAATCCAGAGACCGCTGAATCTCCAGCGCCAGATTGCTCTGCTCCAGCATCGCAAGATCATTTCCGGAACTGGGGTTGTCCAGGTCCAATTTCTGATACCCCGTTTCGAAGTGGCGCGCTAAATAAATGGTGGCGTCTTTCTCAATAAGGATGGTGCCGGATGTTTCACGCAAATGAAGTACGGCGATTCCGCGTTTGTTTTCTGGTAATAACACCGCTAGATTACGTAAAATGGTTTCCTGAATATCGATCACTTTCAGTTGTAATCCGGCTTTTATGCATTTTTCGGCCAGAATTTTAATCTGATCGCTGGAACTGGCGATAACTTCCAGCATCTTGCTGCCATTGGCACGTTGAGCCGGCGGTGCTGGATAATAATCTATGACTGCTTGATCCAGAGGAAACTCGATAAAATCGCCAATTTTCCATCGTATAGCTTCGGAAATTTCGTGTTCAGCGACAGCAGGAGCTTCAATATTGATACGACGATACTTATCGGATGTCAGAACCAGGTAGCAGTCATATTCAAATAAACGAAACTTTTCCACGACTGTACCGAGAATTTGTTGTTCGTCATGGTCATTTTTAGTAGGGATAAGCTCACAGTGGATGAGTTTCAGATTTTGATTACCGGTATATTTCGATACAGCGATGGCTACGCCTTGTTGCAGAAAGCTTATTCCGACTATGCCTTGACAAATCGGTTTATTACCAAACAATTTTTGTAGTAAATGCAATTTCGGTAATCCAAACTCTGGTTTAAATTATTTATAAATATAGACCAGTTCACATTTTTGATAAGTCTTTTAGATAAATTTGGCATAGTTTTTCCATGCGATTTTTTGATAGTCAATAATTTGATTAATACATTAAGATGCCTGTTGAAAGATTAAGGAGTTTCGGTAAACTGAACCCGAACTGCTTCTAACGAAGCGGCTATAACAAAATGATCGTTGGCCGACCCCGTTACTAAAACAGACCATCTTGAATACAATCTGGTATTATTGCGTCCAATTCATCTAACGCAAGGACAAAAAATGCCAGAGTTTACCAACGTTTCAGTTATCAAAAAAGCCAACGTGTATTTCGGTGGCAATGTCAGCAGCCGAACCCTTCGTTTCGCAGATGGGTCATTAAAAACGCTGGGGTTCATGTTGCCGGGAGAATACACATTCAACACGGCGGACAAAGAGTTGATGGAAATCATCGACGGTGAACTCGATGTATTATTGCCAGAAAAGGAAACGTGGCAAAACATAAAAGGCGGTCAATCTTTCGATGTTCCTGCCAACGCTCAATTCACCGTTAAAATTAAATCACCGACCGATTACTGTTGCTCATTCATCAAATAATCCTCCTTTTTATATCTACCTTTGGACTATTGCTTCTACGCAGATTGCGTGCCGCAAGAGATTAATGCAGCAATTGCAGGTCATTGTCTATCGTTTTTATCATCAATGTCATACTCCCTATGCCTTTTAAAAATAAACATTCGTTGCGTGATATTGGACAGCGAGTAAATGTTTTTCTGCAGACCTTCCCCAATAAAACCATGAGCCAGGATTTACCATTTTCTTATTCGATCCGTCGCAGTCAGCGTGCTGCAAAGGTGCGCCTGGTTGTAAAGCCTGGGGAAGTTGAAGTTGTAGCGCCCATTAAAGCAGCTGAAACGAAAATTCATCTGTTTGTTCAGGCGCAACAACAATGGGTTATTCAAGCCTTGGCCAAGATGGCCGAAAAATTTCAACAACGTGAAAACCTCTCGCCGACTCGCTATGGCCATGGTGTTCATATTCCTTATCAAGGACAATTGTTTAAACTAACCATCAAACCATCAAAGTTAAAGCGGATAAAAATAGAATTTGCCAATGAATTCATCGCTCATATTCCAGAAACATTGCCCGTCAATGATCACAGTGACAACATCAGGGCAGCATTGATCAACTGGATAAAAAAACAGACGAAAATACAGGTGCAACAACTGATAGCGCAACATGCACACAAAAACCGGCTGTTTCCGCGAACTGTCAATATTAAAACGCAGAAAAGCCGTTGGGGTAGTTGCGGCATTCATAATGACATTAACATCAACTGGCTTTTAACCCTGGCACCTTTGGAGGTGCTTGAATATGTCGTGGTACATGAACTTTGCCATATCCAAGTCAAAAATCATTCCAAACAATTCTGGGCTCTGGTTGCCGAACATTTACCCGGCTACCAGCAGCATAGACGATGGCTAAAAAAAAATGGTAGTCAGCTAATGCTGGGGTTATAAGCTATTGATCAAGACCTGGGAAGCAATCTCTCCATTGAGTAGTTGTTAATTACTAATGGTTGAAAAAACGTATTACTCTGGGAAGATAAAAAAGTATGCTGGGTTTAATCAGTTACTTACTATCGCTTAATTCTAATATAATGGACCGTTATACTAGTTGCTCAACTTTCAGGAATCCAGTTATGAATCCCAGTGAATGGTTTACCGAGGTAGTCCCCATCGCTCAATCGGCTTTTTCCTTAAAATTTAAACAAAAGCTGCATGAAGAACAATCCAAATTTCAGTACCTTGAAATTTATCAAACTGAAGGTTTCGGCAATCTGATGGTCATCGACGGGTGCACGATGGTATCGACCCGTGATAATTTCTTTTATCACGAAATGATGAGCCACCCTCACCTTTTTATGCATCCTGATCCCAAACGAGTCTGGATTATCGGCGGTGGAGATTGTGGTACCTTAAAGGAAGTCTTGAAACATCCTTCAGTGGAACAAGCGATTCAGATCGATATTGATGAACGCGTGACCCGCTTGTCAGAAATTTACTTTCCGGAACTTTGCGAATCCAACAACGATCCACGGGCCGAATTAAAATTCATCGACGGCATTCAATGGGTAAAAAACGCAGCTCCGAATTCGGTAGATATTATCATTGTCGACAGTACTGATCCGATTGGACCTGCCGAAGGCCTGTTCAGCGAGGGATTTTACCGGGATTGTTATAACTGTCTTTCCGAACATGGCATGGTCGTGCAACAGAGCGAGTCGGCACTTTACCATCTGACACTGATTGGCGAAATGCGTAATGCCATGAGCAGTGCCGGTTTCAGCCATCTGCAAACCCTGTTTTTCCCGCAATGCCTCTATCCATCCGGCTGGTGGAGTGCAACCATCGCCGCCAAATCAGGTCTGATATTCAGGGAACGAGATTCTGCCAATAAGTCTTTTGACACCGTTTACTATAATATTGAAATACACAAAGCTTCTATGGCACAGCCCGAGTTTTTTAAAAAGGCATTTGCCTTAAGATAATGCAGAGATTTCGTTAAACCGTTCATGTTGAACAGGTTAATCCTGATCGGATTAAAGTTACGAAATTAATACCCGACCACCCTTTATTTTTATTGAAATGTGAGAGCCATTATGTTTGATCCTAAGTCTATAGATGATATTGCCAGCCGCTTGGCTGATTCCATTCCTGCCGGGCTTCAAAGCCTGAAAGTAGATATTGAGAAGAATTTCCACGCCATATTGCAAAGTGCGCTGGGTAAACTGGATTTGGTAACTCGTGAGGAATTCGAAGTGCAAAAAGCCGTATTGGCGAAAACCCGTTCTAAACTGGAAGATATGGAAAAACGCGTTGCCGACATGGAGCAACAAGTGTTGACAAAAGTCGATCTTTAACTAGCGGATGAATCTGGCCAATCGCAGCCCTATAGGCTACTCGAATTTCAGCCCGTGGCCTTAGCTGTTATTTACAGCCGGGGCCGCTCCGGCATAGAAGCGCCGTTAGTCACCGTTGAAGTTCATATAGCCAACGGCTTGCCATCACTATCGATTGTCGGATTACCCGAAACCGCCGTCAAGGAAAGCAAAGACCGTGTCAGGGGGGCCCTGTTAAATTCCCGTTTCGAATTTCCGGCCCAACGCATCACCGTTAATCTTGCTCCTGCCGACCTGCCCAAGGAAGGCGGCCGCTTTGACTTGGCCATCGCTTTGGGGATACTGGCCGCGTCCGGCCAGCTGCCATTAGTTAATCTCGATCGTTATGAATGTATCGGAGAACTCTCGTTAAGTGGAGAATTACGCCCTGTTAACGGTGTATTGCCCATAGCCATACAAGCACGCGATCAACAAAGAAAACTCATTTTACCCAAGGAGAACACTGCAGAAGCAGCGTTGATTAATGGCATTGAAATGGTTCCTGCTGTGCATTTGTTGGAGGTTTGCGCGCATCTCAGCGGGCAACGCACCATCGCTACCAGCGTGCAGCAAGCGATTGAACCTTCGCCAGAGTTTGCAGTGGACTTTGCCGACGTCCACGGCCAGTATCATGTCAAACGGGCTTTCGAAATAGCGGCGGCGGGTGCGCATAATCTTCTGATGCTGGGACCGCCTGGAACCGGCAAGTCAATGCTGGCAGCACGCTTGCCGACTATTTTGCCGCAGCTCAGCGAACAGCAGGCGCAGGAAACGGCGGCTATCGCTTCAATCAGCGATCGGGGTTTGGATGTCCATAACTGGAGGAAACCGCCGTACCGAGCGCCACATCATACAGCTTCCGCTGCAGCTTTGGTCGGTGGCGGCAGCAATCCGAGACCGGGTGAAATATCCTTAGCGCACAACGGCGCGCTGTTTCTCGATGAACTACCAGAATTCGACCGGAAAGTTCTGGAGGTGTTGCGCGAACCCTTAGAGACCGGTCATATCACGATCTCTCGAGCCGCCCGGCAAGCCGACTTTCCGGCTCGCTTCCAGCTTATTGCCGCGATGAATCCTTGCCCGTGCGGTTTTCTTGGCGATCCATCCGGCCGTTGCCATTGTACTTCCGAACAAGTGACGCGCTATCGCGCCAGAATATCGGGACCGTTACTTGATCGCATCGACATGCATTTGGACGTGCCACGGATTTCCCATGAAGTATTACGCAAAGGCGCATCCGGCGGTGAAGAAAGCAGCGCAACCATCAGGGAGCGAGTCATTGCCGCCCGCCAGATCGGTCTCATTCGGAGTGGCAAGGCTAACTCGGCGCTGACCGCAAAAGAAGTAAAACACTTCTGTACACTGTCGGAGCAGGGCCATCAACTGCTGGAACAAGCCATGGATAAATTCGGTTTGTCGCACCGGGCGTATCATCGTATCTTAAAGCTGGCGCGCACCATTGCTGATTTAGCACAATCGGCAACGATACAAACCGGTCATTTGACCGAAGCTATCAGCTACCGAAAACTGGACCGAAAATAAAAACCGGCGACGAGGAGCAAGCCATTTCCTATACTGTAAAGTATAGCTGTTCGTTGTTCGATAAACTCGCAGAGACGGCTAAATTCAGATGATATACTAATTTTCAAACCGGTAAGTGAGAGCCATCCATGAAGCAACTGATTATTGCCATCCCGTCGGTTTTCTTATAATCAGCCTAACCACTCAATCAAGCCCGGTTTTTTATAATCTATTGATATTTGATTTCGACGGCATTTCCTCCGAGCAACCACTTTAACCGTGAAATTAATTCATCCGTTGGATGAACGCGCCACACATCGCCCATCTGCAGGGTAGCCCGAGCATGCCGTGAAGTATAGCTGAGAATGACCGGGCAAGGGCCTCCTTTGAAAGGTTTCAACACCGAATTCATTTTGCTTATAAATTCAGTGGGATCACGCTCTTTTTTGGATGCATTCCAGAGTAGTTGAATGGAGCGTGCAAAGGTTTCTCTGGCTTGCTCCATGCTATAGAGTTTTTCTATGGTCAACCGCAAGGTTCCCAAGTAATCATCAACACCCAGCGAGCCTTCGGCAACCAGCAAATTGTCACGATAAAAAATATCCCGGTACTTATCGTAAATTTCGCTAAAGGCTGCGATTTCCAGCCTGCCAGTTCTATCGTCAATCGTGGCAAAACCCATGTTTTTTCCTTGCCGGGTCTGGCGTGTGCGGACTTCAACCACCATACCTGCTACACGAGCCGTCATATTGCCGCGGGCACGCTCCACTTCGGTCTGTAATGACGCTATCGTGCCATGGGTAAATTGTTTAATTTCGGGCTCATATTGGTTGATGGGGTGCCCCGTCAGAAATAAGCCCAGAGTCAATTTTTCCGCGGCGAGCCGTTCATTTTCCGGCCATGGCTCACAAATGATACTATAAGTTTCTTCATCAACATCAGCATCCTCGGCAAGGACATTCAAGCCAAACAAATCATTTTGGCCAGTTTCGGCCATCCTACCGTGCTGTTCGGCCACTTTTAATGCCGTTGGCAACTCTGCCAGATGTTGGGCCCGATTATCGTCAAATACATCAAAAGCCCCAGCGCGTATGAGGGCTTCCAGCACCCGCCGGTTGACCTTTCTTAAATCGACGCGCTTGCATAAATTGTAAAAGCCAGCAAATAAACCATGCTCAGTCCGTTCTTTTAGCAAATCCTCGATAGCAGCCTCGCCAACGCCTTTTATGGCGCCAAGCCCGTAGACAATCTGATTGTCCTGGTTGATGGTAAAGCGATAATTGGAAACATTGATATTGGGTGGACAAATAGCCAATTTCATTTGCCTACATTCTTCAATCAACACGACGATCTTGTCGGTATTATCCATATCGGACGACAGTACGGCGGCCATAAAAGCCGCTGGATAATGGGCTTTCAGCCAGGCAGTTTGATAGGCGACCAGGGCATAGGCTGCAGAATGTGACTTGTTAAAACCATAACCGGCAAATTTTTCCATCAGATCGAATACATAGGTGGCGATTTTTTCATCGACCTGGTTGGCAACCGCACCCTGGGTAAACACTTCACGCTGTTTGGCCATTTCTTCCGGTTTTTTCTTACCCATTGCCCGCCGCAACATATCTGCGCCACCCAACGTATATAGCGCCAGCTCACGGGCTATCTGCATGACCTGTTCCTGATACAGGATAACGCCATTGGTCGGTTTCAATATAGGGATCAATAACGGGTGGGCATATTCCGCTTTCGCTCCATGTTTGACATTGATGTAATCGTCCACCATACCGGATTCCAGAGGGCCTGGACGAAACAACGCCACCAGCGCAATGATATCGTCAAAACAGTCAGGCTTGAGTTTTTTGATCAGCTCCTTCATGCCCCGAGATTCCAGCTGGAATACTGCGGTCGTCTGGCCTTTTTTTAATAACTCATAGGATTTAACGTCATCTCTGGGGATGTTGGTAATATCGACGAGCGGTTCGCCGTCTTGTTGTTTTTTTTGATTAATGGTCTGTAACGCCCAATCAATAATGGTCAGCGTGCGTAACCCTAAAAAGTCGAACTTGACCAGACCAACGGCTTCCACGTCATCCTTATCGAATTGGGTCACCAGATTACCACCACCCTGCTCGCAATAAAGCGGCGTGAAGTCGGTCAATTTGGTCGGCGAAATGACCACGCCGCCGGCATGTTTGCCGGCATTGCGGGCTGTTCCTTCCAGCGCTAGCGCCATATCAATCAACACCTTAACTTCTTCTTCGGTATCATAAAGCTGTTTGAGTTCGGTACTGTCCTTTAACGCCTTGGCCAAGGTCATGCCGATTTCGAATGGCACCAGTTTGGCCAATCTATCGACAAAACCATAAGCAAAGCCCATGACCCTGCCCACATCGCGAATCACCGCTTTAGCCGCCATTGAGCCATAAGTGATTATTTGTGCAACGTGATCGCGGCCATAGTGACGGGCGACATATTCGATGACTTCATCACGGCGATCCATACAAAAATCGATATCAAAATCGGGCATCGAAATCCGTTCGGGATTCAAAAAGCGCTCGAACAACAAATCAAATTCAATGGGATCGAGATCAGTGATTTTCAGCGCATAGGCCACTAGTGATCCAGCACCCGAGCCACGCCCGGGGCCAACGGGAATTGAATTGTTTTTAGCCCATTGGATGAAATCGGCAACAATCATGAAATAGCCGGCAAAACCCATATTGGAGATGACCTGTAATTCAGTATCCAGGCGTTCGTTGTAAACTTGACGATTTTCAGCATCCGTGCCTTTGCCTGTCGCTGGATGGTGTCGCAAGCGCTCTTCCAGACCCTTTCTGGACTCACAAGCCATAAGTTCGTCTAGCGTCAATCCTGCCGGCACCGGAAAATCAGGCAGAAAATTTTTCCCTAAATCCAGCTCCAGATTACAGCGCTTGGCAATTTCTACCGTGTTTTCCAATGCCTCCGGAATGTCGGCAAACAATGCCATCATGTCCTCGCTGCTGCGTAAATATTGCTGGTCGGTATAATCCCTGGGCCGCCTGGTATCGTCCAGCACGCGCCCCTGATTAATACAAACCCTTACCTCATGAGCGGGAAAGTCCTGTTGATGAATAAATCGGACATCATTGGTGGCAACCACCGGTAAACCAGTTTTTAAAGCCAGCTCGATGGCACTGCCAATATAGCGCTCTTCATCAGGTTTACCGACGCGTTGTAATTCCAGGTAAAAGCTCTGTTCAAACAAAGCGCCCCAGTGTTCCGCCAGTTGTAGGGCAGCTTCTGTGTTTTCCGCCAATAATGCCCTGCCTATATCGCCATGCATAGCGCCGGACAAGGCAATCAGGCCGGCATGATTTTGTTCCAGCCATTCCCTTTTGAGCATAGGAACACCCTGGTGTTGCCCTTCCTGATAGGCTTTTGAAATCAACTCGGTCAAAGCGATGTAACCCGGGCGATTTTTGATCAACAACGTCAGTCGATAAGGTGTCGCAGGTTCTTCAGGATTATAAATCAACACATCGGAGCCGGCGATGGGTTTAATACCCTGTGCCAGCGACGCTTTATAAAACTTGACTAAGGCAAATAAATTGGCTTGATCCGTTACTGCCACGGCCGGCATATTCAGTTCAGCCAGACGCTTGACCATAGGTTTGATTTTAACAACGCCATCGACCAACGAAAATTCGGTGTGAAGCCTTAAATGGATAAATGCTGGTTGCATGAGGGTTGATGGCTAAAAATAAAGAAGTGTTTGATTAAGCGATGCATCGCAGAGGCAAATGTGTTACGGTTGATAGTTGCTTTTCAAAGCCGATTCATAAGCAAAACCCTTGTGATAGGTTTCAGACTTTTTTGGGTTGGTTCTGATCGCAGGAATTGTTTCACCCCTTCCATGACATAGCAAGTTTTCTATGCTGAGCAATGTTATCGCATGTAATAAGATTTTAAACCGAATGAGCAATATAATTTTTTCTAATTAGTAGTGAACTTATCCGTTCTATTTGATGACTAATGGATAGTTATTGAAAATAATGGCAGCTACCTGAACAGTAAGTGCTTTCGATACATTCGCAAAGATCGATAAGTCATCATTTCTCTAGAAATTCATCGTTTATTTCCCGCCCAATTCTTTAACTTTTCACGGCTACCGGCTTTGTTTTTACTGGCCCTGGTAGTAGGCCTTTTTCTGCCTAGTATTTCAACCCCCTATGATGAGGCCTAAAGCCACTGCTCGACTTTTTAGTTCGGCCTTTGCTTCATACAAAGGCACAGCCATACCCGGAATTCCACTTTAGTTATTATGAGTTATTTAGTTATGTTACCACCCCTTGCCCCTATCGATTCGTTATCTCCCAACCATCCCCAAAATGTCCAGTCACTCCGGGAATATTTAATCCAGGCCGTTTCAAAGTATGGACAACCGGATTATCGCAAAGCCTTTTTGCAAATCGCGAATACCTTCTTACCTTACTTTGGCCTTTGGGCATTGATGATTTATACCGTATTACATCACTATCCATTATGGATAACCTTATTATTAGCTGTGCCAGCCTCCGGATTTCTGGTGCGCATATTTATCCTTTTCCACGATTGTTGTCACAGCGCATTTTTCCCTGGACGTTCGGCAAACCGGATATTGGGATACATTGCCGGAATCCTGACCTTCACTGCGTTTGAGGACTGGAAACGCACCCACATTATACATCATGCCGACTCAGGCAATTTGGATCGTCGCGGCGTTGGCGATATCTGGACCTTGACGGTCAATGAATATCTAGCCTCATCAAGATTCAAGCGTCTTGGTTATCGGCTGTTCCGCAATCCGCTATTGTTATTCATCGTCATACCCCTGGTACTTTTCTTGATTATTCAACGCTTCCCCAGTAAAGGGGCAAAGAAACTTCAAAGAAACAGCGTTATTTATACCAATATCACCATTGCCGTGATGATTATTGTCATGAGTTTAACGCTGGGATTCCAGAATTACCTGATCATCCAGTTACCAATCATTTTGATGGCGGCGAGCGCGGGCATGTGGTTATTCTACGTTCAACACCAGTACGAGGATGTGTACTGGGCACGTCAACAAAACTGGGATCTCACTTGTTCAGGCCTGATAGGCAGCTCATACTACAAATTGCCAAGTGTCTTGCAATGGATTGTAGGCAATATCGGCCTGCATCATATCCACCATGTTCGGGCCAACATTCCCAATTATAATTTACAACGTTGCTACAACGAAGTACCCCTCTTACAGACAGTGAAACCGCTCACATTAAGCAAAAGTCTAAAATCACTCTTTCTAAATCTCTGGGATGAACAAAAACAAAAACTGGTGAGCTTTCGCTCAATCAGAACACTTCCTCGACTAAAATACCCGTCGACGGGTAGTTAATAAGTAAAATTTCGGTAAAAAATCTGTTAAATCAAAAATCAACTACGTTAAAAATTCATTAATTTCTATTGAAATTTAAAAAAAAATCCCTACATCACCCATCGCCCAAATTTTAATGTTTCTACTTAAGTTAAATAGGAGGATTGAGTGATTAGAATAACAGGACTCAGCCGCAGTTATGGCGATTTTAGGGCCGTGGATCAGGTGTCCTTTTCGATTGAAAAAGGCGAGGTCATTGGACTGTTAGGACATAACGGCGCTGGAAAGACCACCATCATGAAAATGCTGACCGGTTTTCTCGAACCAAGCGCCGGCAGTATTGAGATTGATGATTTGAAAATGCCGGAAGACCGCATGGCGATTCAAAACCGGATTGGCTATCTGCCGGAAAACTGCCCGGTCTATCTCGACATGACCGTCATTGATTATCTGGAATACGCCGCCGAATTACGGGGTTTGACCGGTACGGTTAAACTCGAAGCTGTACAACGCGTTATCAAGCAAACCGAACTCAACAGCAAGGCAATCCAGCCAATCAACACCTTATCTCGTGGATTTCGGCAACGAGTCGGCGTTGCACAAGCCATCTTGGGCAGGCCGGATATCCTGATTCTGGATGAGCCGACCAACGGTCTTGACCCTGCCCAGATTTTGCATATGCGGGAGCTGATTAGCAGCCTAAGAGAAAACGCCACCGTCATCATTTCCACCCATATCCTGCAAGAAGTGCAGGCTGTTTGTGACCGGGTGTTGATCGTCAAGAATGGCAAACTGGCAATCGATGCCAGAATCGGCGATTTGCAGCAAGGCAGTTCGATCAAGCTGATCTCGCCTAATTCCTTGGCACAGGTTGAAGCCGCAATGAAACAGCGGCCGGATTTTAAGGTGCTTGCGGGCAATCAATCCGAATATACCCTACAACCTGCCGAGAACAAGATGAGCCTTCAAGAAGCTGTGCCAGGGTTAATTCTTGCATTGCAAGAACACAAGGTAACTATTTATGGCATTAATACAGAGCGGCAAGACCTGGAAAGCCTGTTTCGACAAGTCAATTCCGTAGCGGCACAAGAATCAAGGGAGCTAGCCAATGCAGCCTAATGTTTACAAGCTGGCGCAAAAAGAGATCGCGAGCTTTTTTTCGTCAGCGGTCGCGTTTATTTTCCTCGCGGCCTTCTTATTGATTACTCTGTTTATTTTCTTCTGGGTGGAAACCTTCTTTGCCCGCAATATTGCCGATGTTAGACCGTTGTTCGAGTGGATGCCGGTGCTGATGATTTTTCTGGTCGCTGCATTGACTATGCGGATGTGGAGTGAAGAACGCCGATCTGGTACGTTAGAGTTATTATTGACGCAACCCGTAAGTCCATTAAGGTTTGTATTGGGCAAATTTAGTGCTTGTTTGGCCTTGGTCGGCATAGCCTTGCTACTGACTTTGCCCTTGCCCATCACCATTTCTTTTCTTGGTGATCTAGATTGGGGGCCGGTCTGCGGTGCGTATTTGGCTACATTATTGTTGGCTGCCGCCTATATCGCCATCGGCTTGACCGTCAGCTCGCGCACGGACAGCCAGATCGTCAGCTTGATTGTCACGGTATTGATTTGCGGGTTTTTCTACCTGTTGGGTTCCGATAAGTTAACCGCCTTGTTTAACAACCAGGTCGGCGAGTTTTTCAAATCACTGGGCACCGGCTCGCGCTTTGATTCGATAACGCGCGGCGTTCTGGATATTCGCGACCTGTATTATTATTTGAGCATCATTGGCATATTCCTGTGCTTGAACAATTACTTCCTTGAGGCAGGGCGATGGGCCAAAGACAACCAAAGCGAAAGCCACAAGAATTGGCAAGTGTTAACCATTTTGTTTGTGGCTAATTTTATCGTGGGCAATGTTTGGTTGTCGCAAATCAATCAGGCACGGCTGGATTTGACCGAAGGCCGGCAATATTCAATTTCAGATGCGACCCGGAATTACCTTGACCAGCTAAACGAACCCTTGCTGATACGCGGGTTTTTCAGCGCCAAAACCCATCCCCTACTGGCACCGCTGGTGCCCCAATTGCGTGATTTGTTGACTGAATACCAGGTTGCGGCAAACGGCAAGGTGCGCACTGAATTTATCGATCCCCACGAAAACCCCGACCTGGAAAAAGCAGCGGGTGAAAAATATGGCATTCGTCCCGTTCCCTTCCAGATGACGGACAAATATCAGGCTTCTGTCGTAAACTCGTACTTCGATATCTTGATCCAGTACGGCGATCAATATCAGGTCTTGGGCTTCCGGGATCTGATCGAAGTGAAATCCCAAAGCGAAACGGACCTGGATGTAAAGTTGCGAAATCCCGAGTATGAAATTACGCGCAGCATCAAAAAAGTCCTCAACGAATACCGAGGTGGCGGCAACCTGTTCAGCGGCCTGGACAAGCCGGTCGCTTTTGCCGGATATTGGTCGGACGACAATAAGCTGCCACCACCGTTGAAATCGCTGAAGCAAGATATTGTGTCTGTGCTCAATGAGATCAAAACAACATCCACAGGTAAATTTGATTTCAAAATGGTTGCGCCTGAATCCGGTGACGGCAAGGTCGCCAAGGACATACAGGAAAAATATGGCTTCCACCCTATGCAGGCGGGGCTGTTCGACCCCAACACCTTTTACGCTTACATGGTGCTGGAAAGCGATGGCCAGTCGGTGCAAGTGCCATTGCCACAGGATTTGAAAAAAGAAAGTTTCCGTACCAGCCTGCAAGCGGCCATCAAGCGATTCTCATCCGGATTTATGAAAACGCTGGCCGTTTATACGCCACCCGCCGAACCGCCCAATCCTTACCTGCAACAAATGCGCATGCCAAGCGGCAGGCAGTTTGAGTTGCTGAAAAAAAAGCTGGGTGAAAACCACACGGTTACCCAAACCGACTTGACCGATGGGACAGTGGGTGAAAATGCAGATTTGCTGATGGTGTTGTCACCGGACAAGTTGACTGACAAACAAGTATTCGCCGTGGATCAGTTCTTGATGAAAGGCGGTACGGTCATTCTGGGTACGGGCACTTATGAAGCCAACCTGTCTGCCGGAACGCTTGCCGTTGCCGAGCACGAATCCGGGGTGAACGATTGGCTGAAACATCATGGCATCACCGTAGAGAAAAAAATGGTGCTTGATCCGCAAAATGCCAAATTACCGATCCCGGTACGCCGGAATTTAGGCGGCTTTGCAATTCAGGAAATCCAGATGGCGGAATACCCTTATTTCGTCGATATCCGTAAACAAGGCCTGGCGGAAGGCGGAACCATAACGTCCGGTTTACCACAGGTCACGTTAAACTGGGCTTCTCCGCTTACCATAGACCAAGACAAAAATAAATCCCGTCAAGTCACCCGCTTACTGTCCAGCTCAGATCAGGCATGGACTTCGGACTCAACAGCAGTCGAGCCGGATTTTACCCGTTTTGGCGAACTCGGTTTTGCTTTCGGAGATAAGCGCGCGAGCTATCTGCTGGCGGCAGGGGTGGAAGGCTCTTTTACCTCGTTCTTTAAGGGTAAAGAGTCGCCACTTTTAACAGCGGACGATAAGGCGAATGTAAAGCCTGAAACGGACAAAGCCGCCGACAAGGACAAGCCGAAACATTACAGTAGCGTTATCGAAAAATCGCCCGAGTCGGCGCGTATTATTGTGATCGCTTCCAACGACTTTCTCACTGATCAAGTAATCCGGTTGTCTGCGAGCGCTGGCGGCTCAAGTTACCTGAATTCGTTGCAGCTCATCGAAAATGCCGTGGACTGGTCGCTGGAAGACCAAGGCTTGTTGGCTATCCGCAGCCGCAGCCATTTCGCTCGGACCTTGTATCCGTTGTCACCATCGACCCAGCGGTTTTGGGAATACCTGAACTATGGTTTGAGCTTATTCGGCTTGTTCGCCGTTTACTTAGTATTCCGATTTAAACGGAAAAAAATCAATCAACATTATCAAGCGGTTCTGTCTTTTGCAGGAGATACTGCATGAAAAAGCTAACACTCATCCTCTCTTCCATTTTTGCCGTACAGGTTCTATTGGCTGTGGCATTACTTTCCTTAAAGACCGATATTGGCGCATTCCAATCCAATAAAACCTTCCTTGAACTAACGCAAACTTCTTTTGATGCCGTAAGCATTGAGCAGAAGGAAAAACCACCATTAACCTTAAAAAATGACAAGGGGCAATGGCTGTTGCCGGATTACTTCAATATGCCTGTTGACCGTAGCAAGTTTGATGATTTCAGCCATAAACTGCTAACGTTGAAAGTCGGTTGGCCGGTCGCCAGTACGGAAGAAGCGGCCGAACGATTCCAGGTCAACAAAGACAAATTTGAACGGCGCATTGTCTTTAAAAAGGACGGTAAGCCAGTCCTCACCCTGTATCTGGGTTCGTCGCCAGGTTTCAAAAAAATCCATGCGCGCGTCGATGGCCAGAATAATATCCAAGCGATTGATTTCAGCGCGTACGAAACCAGTGTTACGCCTGAAGACTGGATGCAGCAAGATCTGATCAAAATTGATCCCAATTCATTCTCCCAGATCAAAATCAACGATTTTAGCTTGGTTAAAGTCGATAAAGACTGGTCGGTTGAAGGACTTCAAGCCAACCAGTCCAGTAACACGGCTGCAACCAGGGCTGTTGTGGACAAGCTGGCAGCTTTGAATTATAGCGGCGTGGTAGGTGTTGCAGACAAACCCGATTACCACTTGAAAGAACCGGCATTAACCTTGACTTTCAAAAAACAGGCCGAAGAAATCCGGTATCAATTAAGCAAACAGGAAGGCAAAGACGACTATGTACTGAAGGTGTCGACTCAGCCTTTTTACTTCAAGGTGAGTAAGGCGATGGTTGATGCTATTAAGGAAATAAATCTACAAAAACTGGTAATTGAAAAATCTTCTCAAAGCACAACAGTCAACCAAGGAAATCAAAATATGGAAGCGCCTAAAGAATCCAAGAAATAGTCAATAATAAACCTGATTCGCAAGAATCATACGCCAGTGCGTCAACGCATCCTTTTTCGTCGTTCCGGCATGGACTGCCGGAACCCAGAAGCCAGGGATGGCTTTCGTAGCACATATCCCTGTGGCCTGGATACCAGCAGTCCATGCCGGTATGATGGATCATCCGCGCCGAGTGGAAGATTCTTGCTAATCAGGAATATCGAAATATTAATTATGAGAATATAACTGGAATAAGTCGAAAATATTAAGATAGCACGCTAACTTCTAGCCTCCACTAGCCATTACCCGGCAGTCCTTTAAGTAACCATGCCAAAAAATTATCCCGGTTACGCGAACAGATAACAACTTTCCCTTGACCCGAAAATTTCAGCACCATACCTTCGCCGCTGGTAACGCTGTTTACCAACTGTCCCAATAAGCTTCCGGATTGCCGGGTTGTTACCGAAATTTCGTGATGAAGTCGACTATCCCAGGCTACGACATGGGCATTATCTATAGTGATATCCTTGCCAGCTTCAACATTCAGGACAAAACTGGAGCCGAATCCAGACACGGCAAGTTTACCGACCCCTGTCGCTTCACAGACAAAAAAACCACCGGTCTGGCCGAAAACCGCCGCCCCCAGACTTTGTGTGCGAACATTCAAATTGACGCCGCTTTCGGCCGCGACAAATGCGCCGTCGCTGATCATATAGCTGATGGCACCTACCTCCAGTACCTGAATGGCTCCCGGCAGAGTCGGTGCTAACAGACAATCTCCGTCACCATGAACCGCTTCGATGTGTTGTTGAAAAAACGATTCGCCATTTGCAAACCGGCGCATCAGGGCGCTGCCCAAGCCTCCGGTCATTTTACCTTTCAATTCCAGATTGCTTTCCAACATCACCATTGCGTTGGACTCGCAATAAATCATCTCGCCGCGCTGGAGACTGATATGTAAAAAAGGATCCACATCGCCTGTTATTGTAAATTGCGCCATGATGTTAAGACCTTTTCTCAATCACTTTGCAATACCAAATCGGGCGGGTTCAGAATATCCAGGACCGCCTGAGCCTGTTCAGCCGTTTCACGGCCCAGGCTAGTCAGATAACCGCCGTCTTCCTGCGTGATCAAGCCCTTGTGGTACAAACGCCTGGTTGCGGCAATCACGCTGGGCGCCGCGGTTTTGTGGACCTTGATGCCTTCCAGGGTAGTAGTTAGATTATAGCGCACGAGAATATTCAATTCGTCGACGATTTCTTGAGTGTAAGGCATGGCAAATTCTCCGGGTTCATGATTTTAGGTTGATAGCATAATGCTATTTCGCACTGCCGAGTAATATTTTTATAGCGATATATCTGGGATAATAACCACACATTAAATTGGCAATTCGTTATAATGCCAGGCCAAATAATTCAGATATCAGCTGACCAGAGATATTTTTATGACAGTAAAAAATAAAACGGTGGACAAACTGCAGCGCTATTTTACTGACCAGATAGCAAAAATACAGTCCAGCGAACACTATAATAAATTAATGGCCATGCCTCCGGTAAAGCGCTGGACGACACTAGCCATGCTATTTTTACTATCGCAGATCGTAATATTTGGCAGCTTATATCTGATGTTCGGCAAGATCGTCGTTATTGGCTTTTTTGCCAGTATACTTGCTGGCCTTGCGACCAGCGCAGGGGCTCTCCCCGCACTGTTTTTCAAAGATATCTCCAGCAACCTATTTAACAGCATGCTGGGTGCAGCTGCCGGTGTTATGCTGGCTGCAACCGCATTTTCATTACTGATGCCTGGCATGACTTACGGTAATTTGATTTGGCCAGGCAAAGGCATTTATATTGTTTCCCTGGGCATGCTGGCGGGCGCCATATTCTTACATTTTGCCGATCGCCGCTTACCACATGTACGTTTTGATTCGGTTGCGGATAAGCGGCTCATATCCTTTAATAAAATTTGGCTTTTTATAGTTGCCATAACCATACATAATTTTCCGGAAGGCATGTCGGTCGGCGTCAGTTTCGGTTCCGGTGAAATGAAAAATGGTATTATTCTGGCTGTCGCCATTGCTTTACAGAATATACCGGAGGGACTCGCCGTTGCCCTGCCACTAGTGGGCCTAGGCTACAGCAAATGGCGGGCGGTCGGCATTGCCACGCTGACCGGCCTGGTGGAACCGGTCGGTGGTTTGCTAGGGATTACCATGGTCACCGTTTTTCAGCCGATTTTACCAATAGCCATGGGATTTGCAGCCGGCGCCATGTTATTTGTCATTAGTGAAGAAATTATACCGGAAACGCATAGCGCGGGCCGCTCCCGCTTTGCTACCTTTGCCTTAATGATCGGTTTTATCATCATGATGATTTTAGATAATATGCTGGGGTAAAAAATACACTTCAGACATTTTATGGATTATCTTCAAAACACCATACGAAATATATTATCACTGACGGACTGGGAGAGTTATGCTGAAATCTTTCAAAGCCATGTCCAACATTTATTATCAGTGCTCACCGCTGGCAACCTTGCCGAAATTTCAGCAACTGGGATGACCAGTTTTACCTTGATCGCGGCCGCGGAAATAGGCGATAAAAGTCAGCTGGTCTGCATGACACTGGCTTCCAAACACCGGCCATTACCAATCTTCCTTGGAGCGGTTGCAGCCTTTGCCCTATTGAATAGCCTGGCCGTAATTTTCGGCGCTGCCATTGCCAGTTGGTTGCCGAGGTATGTTGTTGCAGCCGCAGTCGCTTTGATGTTTGCTGGTTTCGGGATTCATGTCTTATGGGCCATTGACAATGAAGACAGTGATGAAGAAATCAAGGAAAAAAGCGGCCACGGCATTTTTTTTACCACTTTTTTATTAATTAGCATGGCTGAATTTGGCGATAAAACGCAATTAGCCGTTGTCGCGTTAAGCAGCGCCGCAGTTCCACTTGCTGTTTGGCTGGGCTCCACCTTCGCACTGGCATCGACATCAGCCCTAGGCGTTTTGGCAGGGCGCACGATTTTGCAAAAGATTCCTCTAGTCTGGCTGCATAAAATCAGTGGCGTTTTTTTTCTGATGCTGTCCTTATTTGCCGGCTACAATGCCTATATTAATTTTGATCTCCGTAAATTTAGGGCTGTTCTAAGCCTGGTGATTTAGTTCACTGGTCAGGGCAGCCCGCTCCTTAAAAGCTCTTATTGCCCGGGTGGGGCCCATGACGACAAGAATATCGCCGGCATCCAGATATTTTTCCTGCTCCTCGATGGCAAAGTGCAGATCATCGACTGAGGCTTTGTCAACAATGCCGATAAGAATTAAATCGTGTTTTTCATTAAGTTTTAACGAACTGATTTTTCTTTTTTCCAGCCAGGAGCCATTGGCAATTTCCAGCTGGGCAATATTGAGATCATGCCGCCGGAATACCGTTTGATCCAGAATATTGGTAATTTCCGGTTTGGTCAGTATTTCATGGGTTTTGCGTCCGCAAATCTCATACGGATCGATGATTTTGTTGGCGCCTGCAGCCAATAACTTTTCGGCGGAATCGGGATCATCAATGAGCGCGATAATAGTCAACTTATTATCGAGCGCACGGGCCGAAATCGTTAAAAATACGTTGTCGGAATCGGCAGCAAAAAAACAGAAAAGATAATCGATGCAACTGCCAATTCCGGCCGCTTTCAATTCGTCATCGATACGAAAGTCGCCAACTTCAGCCTTCAAACCTTTGTCCCGAAAAGCTGCCACTTCGGCCTGATTCTGGCCGATATAGACCGCACTGCAAGTCTCGGGATCCAAACGGCTTATGACTTCCAGCGCCATGCCGCTACTGCCGAATACAGCGATCCTTTTCAACGCTTTGCACCTGGCTTTAAACGACTCTTTTCAAGCTGGTAACGAAAATGGTCAACGCCCACCTGTCTGCCTAGAACCACTAATAAATCTCCTTGCTGTAATTCAAAATATTTTTCCGGGTTAAAATAAAAATCCTGGCCTTTTAATGGATAACTGTTTTTATGTTTTTGGTGGGCCGGATGGGTGCTGATCACGCCTACCAACATCAATTTACTGTGTTCAAAATCGATGTCGGCAATTTTGCTGCCTTCAATTGATGACCCTCCCTGGACGCAGATGGTTTCCATGACGATTTGTTTCTCTTCTCGGATTATGCCCAAAATAGCCTCAAAAGCGACTGGCTGGCCAACATACTCAGCAACTGCCATACCTGCAATTTCAAAGGGATGAATGACGTGATTGGCGCCCGCTTGATAAAGTTTATTAATGTTCTCGTTATGGTTGACTCTGGAAATAATGCGGATGTCCGGATTTAATTGCCTGCTCGTCAAGGTAATATAAACATTGGTAATATCGTTGCCGGTAGTACATAACACCGCTGAAGCATTCTTTTCAATGCCGGCGTGTTTTAATACTTCGTTCTTAGAGGCATCTGCATGAATAAACAGATAATTCAGATGTCTGGCAGCAGCCGCATGGGCCGCATTTGTATCAATAATGACAAAGGGCTGCTGGTTTTTTTTAAGTTGCCGGGCAATATGCCGTCCAACACGACCGAATCCGCATATGATAATAATGTTTTCTATACGCTGCAATTCGGCAAAGGTTCTGTTTTCACGCATGTCCTGCATTTTATCGGTAAACGCAGACACAATAATCGAGGTAAAAAAAGACAGTATGCCAAGACCGGTGAAAATCAGCGCCATGGCCACCACACGCCCGCCCGGCGTCAGCGGCGTAATGTCGCCATAACCAACCGTTGACAACGTAACAACCGCCCAATAAACCGCATCAAACAGATTTTCAATATGGCCGCCACTTTGCGGATTTTCAAAAAGAAAAATCGAGATACTGCCGATAAAAATCAAAAATCCCAGAAACACTGCCAACGTGTAGAGTTCAAAGCGTTTACTGGTTAATATCTGGGAAAATAATTTGATGCTGTTGACATAGCGGAACAGCTTGAACAGCCTGAAAATAAGAAATATTCTCAAGAATCTGAGAGGCCGGTAACTGGGCAAAATGGCCAGCAAATCAATGACAGCCAACGGGCTTATCATATATTCGATTTTTTTGGTCAGGATCAGTTTAATAATTTTGCTCAAACTGAAAGGGATATCCAGGTATTCGGCCTTTTCGTAATGCTCCAGTACGATTTTATGATTGTCGTTGTAGATCCAGAACCTCAATAAATATTCGACTATAAAAATGGTGATAATGCTTTCTTCAAAGAACAATTGTATGGCGTTTATCTCTTTATCTATTTCATAAATCAGTAAAAAAACACTGATCATCACCAGACCGATCATAAAAACGTCGAAATAGGCTTTTAATCGACTATGGGGATTTTCCAGAAGATTGAAAAAAAACTGTTTAGTTTTCTGATAAGCCCCCGATGTTTGTAGAAAATAGGAGAAATAAACAATAAGCCGGGTGAACATGTTTGATTAGCAATAAGGGAATGTATTATTTTGTATCATTTTAATGGACACCGCTTCTAAACATGACAAAAATTAACAAACGGCCGCCTGACTTGTTGTGAAGCTTGCCGGAGGAGCAAAATGCAGCAATAAAATCTGATCGGTGATTTACCTATTGTTACTGATGACGAAACACCACAACGGACTTTACATGTAGTGTTGGCACTTGCTCGTGCCAAAATCTAACCACTGATGATGCCACATATTTGGAATTTGCAATTAGACGTGGCTTGCCGCTTGCGACTAACAATAAACGTCTGCGCAAGGCTGGCATCAATTCAGACGTCCAGATTATTCCGGCTTGATTTGGCACCTATTATATTCATGTCAGTTTCGGTTGTTGCATAATATAATGAAATCATAATCTGAACATTGGCACAGTATTTAGCAAACAATCAATATGTCGTCCATTAACAGTCTGTGCATCTATTGTGGTTCAAGCCAAGGGCGGAGTGGAATCTATGCATCTTCGGCAATTTTACTTGCCGAAGCATTGGTCAGCCGCAATATTAGAATGATTTACGGTGGCGCCGGTATCGGCATAATGGGAATATTAGCCGATCATGTCCTAAAGCTCGGCGGCCAAGCCATCGGTGTCATCCCGAAAGCCTTGGCGCATAAAGAGGTTGCGCATCAACATCTCACGGAATTGCACATTACCCATTCTATGCACGAGAGGAAGATGCTAATGGCTGAGCTTGCAGATGGTTTCATAGCGCTCCCTGGTGGCTTAGGAACCCTTGAAGAACTTTTTGAGATTTGGACTTGGGCTCAGTTGGGCATTCACGATAAACCCTGCGGCTTGCTCAATGTCGAAGGCTATTACGATTCACTCATTAAATTTCTTGGTCACGTTTTGGCAGAACAGTTTGTTAAAAGACATCACCATGCTATGTTAATCGTCGAGGAAACTCCAGACCTGCTGTTAGAACGCTTTTTCAATTACCAACCTCCTGACGTTAAACCTTGGATACTTAAAAATGAAACCTGACGATTTCATTACAACTACAGCGGGTATCAGTATGCCGAAGATAATTTACGGCACGGCCTGGAAAAAAGAACGTACCTCGGCTTTGGTACAACAAGCGATTGGCTTGGGGTTTCGCGGCATTGATACAGCTTGTCAACCTAAGCATTATCTTGAGTCCGGTGTTGGGGAAGGTATCGTTGCTTGTATAAATCGAGGTTTGGTAAGCCGACCTGAGCTTTATGTGCAAACCAAATTTACTTCCTTGAACGGTCAAGACCCCCAGCGTGTACCTTACGATCCCAAGTCAAGCCTGAGCGAACAAGTCACTCAATCGTTCCAGGCCTCTCTCAATAACTTGCAAACGACTTACCTGGATTGCCTAGTACTGCATTCGCCGTTAGCAACCCAACAGCAAACAATGGAAGTCTGGCAGACGATGGAGAAACTTGTCAACAGCGGCGGCGTTAAACAACTGGGCATCAGCAATTGCTACGACTTGAAAACATTGGAAGGTATATATCGTGATGCTGAAATCAAGCCAGCTGTCATCCAGAACCGATTTTATTCCGATACCCAGTATGACCGCACCATCAGAGATTTTTGCCGAGATAACAAAATCATATATCAAAGCTTTTGGACATTGACTGCTAATCCCAACGTTTTGTCGGATAACACTTTGCAACGCTTGGCAACAAAATACAATCGTAGCAACTCCCAGATATTTTTCCGGTATTTGACCCAAATAGGCATCGTCCCGTTAACAGGTACAACCTCAGCAACCCATATGCAGGAAGACTTGTCGATTTTTGAATTTCAGCTAAATCCAAAAGAATGCGCTTCAATAGAAGCCTTGCTATGAGTTAGCACGAAAGACAGAGTATTATTAATTTCCGTTTTTCGATAACCGACTATCAATAAATTCAAAAGGGCTATCCACTTGATGCAAGTACTCACCCATTTAGTATTAGTTTCCATGATTTTGGGAATCATAACCACAATATGTAGTACTGGCTTGCGTCAAGTGGATAGCCCGTAAATTCAATTTTGGTTAAAAGTGAATGTGACAGTCAGACCCCTCGCTGCCTTTCGCATTTCCACCTTGGATGTCTGCTCGATATCAGTAATCGGACTCACAAATCCGCTTTTGAGTTTTCACTTTTCGGCTGAACTCACCTGCATGACATGATATCCGGATCTGTTTATCATCCTATTTTAGGATGTTATACGGTTAGCAAACCGGACTAACATCAGAAATTCCTTAAGTTTTATGAAAAAAGTAGATGACATGTAAAGTTGTGCTAAATATTTGCCAGGAACGGCGCTTATTATTTTCACTGTTTAATTATGAAAGTCAGTTTCTTAAAAATTTAACTGGTAATGTTAAGACGCCGATATTTACACAAATATGGTAAATATTTAACGCTCTTTGACAATTTCCGTCGGACATGAGCTGTAAAACGGCGTCAAAGTTTTTCCAATTTTTTTAAAAAGAGCGTTTAAAATTTCGAGTAGCTAACCACCTATCATATTGAAATAATTGAATACACCAATTTTTTGACTGGAAAATTCAACGCTGATCAATGGCAAATATTGAAAGCTGTATTCCACTCTTCAAATGGAAACCCCAATCCTGCACCCAGATTTTTTATAGTGTACAGCTTTGAGTGCATGGATTATGGAAAACCCATCACAAAACTATGGTAATTAAACCCTCATACTATTATGTACGCTAGTAATCAGTGAACAAGCCAACCAGAATAATTACGACACCAATCACAATGTAGAAAACCTGCGCTGCACCATTAAACCCGAGAGCAAAAGGCAACACAACTAAAACTGGGCCGACTACGCGCTCTACCCATCCGTGGATTGTAAATGGAAGTTTTTTGACAACACCAAGAGGAAAATCCGTTACAAGTGTCATAGCAAGGTGAATGACAGCCAAGAGATATGCAATTGTTCCGGCCATACCCGCCAATCCAAGCAAAGACGGTGCAATCAAAAATAACACGACAGTTACGTAATCAAGATAGCCATGTTGGGTCGGTGAAATTATTTTCATGATAATACCCCTAAATAAATGATATTTTTGGTTTATGATTGTTGATGCACATTTCCTTAAACGCGATTGCCCGCGAAATAAAAGGACATGGATTTCGCGGATTTCCAGTTAATCATTTGAGGTTTGGGATCGAAAATAGTTTAAAAATTATATTAATTCTACTTTGTCAGATTACATGATCTATCCTTTCCAAGCTCGTCATTCCGGCATGGATCGCCGGAATCCAGACACTATGGATGGGTTTGAACTTACCATCCATGGCGCTGGATACCCGCATCCCGGCGGGTATGACGGACTTGCGAGTCAATCTGACAAAGTAGAACTAAACGTTTATGCTGCATGTGACCGCTGATGCCGCGATGGTCTAAATTACTCCGACAAATCATCCTCTTTGAGTCCCAAACGGATTAATTCATCGTCCATGCGTTTTTCTGCCTCCAAGAGTGCTTCACGCTGAGCTTGTCCCGGTTTTTTCTGTATAGGTATAAAGAACCCGATGGTTTGTTCGTGCCGCGTCACCTCAATAATGAAAAATTTTCGCGTAATTCTCTAACACCGATGCGTTGAGTTATATAAACCTCCAATTAATGAACACAGATGTGTACATAATTATAACAGACTAAAATCAATGCTACTTAGTCCCGAGAGGCGGCTGTGGGTCGCTATGTATAGCTATCCACAGTGAAGAGAGTTTTTAGTTTAGCGGTCGCGGTGCACCGGCCAGGAATATTGTATAGGACTCTCACCGCGACCGGTAGACAAAAAATCCTGTTGTCCTGAACCGCCACACTGGCCATGATGCTATGGGGATTGAATTAGAGCGGCATTATCGAAGCGGGCTCAGGGCCGAGGGAAAAGAAATACCGCCAAAGCCTGCGCACTAATTTCTGGCAGCGTATCCCGATGTCAAGCGGCTGCAATACGTGAATTAATGGGCAAACTAACCACGATATGAGCGTATTAGCGCAGGCTTTGCCAGCTCTGAGCAAAGGAAGCCTACCGTTCCGCCGGGCTATTCCGGGAACGATCAGCCGTGTTATTAAGTTAGGCGTTCATGAGCACGTCTCCGGTGATCGGCGCGGTAGGTTGCCCGGCAGGAAGGTTTCATACAAATCATATGACCCTGACCGCACTTCGGGCAAATACCTTTGTTTATTGGTTGATTTCTCTTGTCTTATAACTTCACTTTCCAATACAAAAACTAGAAAAAATCCGCCCAAGAAGATCGTCCGTGGTAAATCGCCCGGTAATTTCAGAGAGACAGTTTTGCGCCTGTCTTAAATCTTCTGCAACCAGTTCACCAGCATGGCTGGTTTGCAACTGATTTAAGGCGCTTGTTACAAATTCCAATCCTTTATCTAGAACGTCTATGTGCCGTCTTCTAGCGATAAATACATCATCCGCCGCTTCGTTATAACCAACGCTTTGTTTCAAATATTGTTTTAATAAGTCCAGACCGGCCCCGGTTTTAATGGATAGATAGCAACGACAGCCATTTCCGGTTTGCTCAATGCCGGGCGCTTGACCGGTCAGATCTATTTTATTGTAGACCTTGACAATCCCAATATTGGTCGACAATGATGCAGACAAATCGTCCATTTCTATCTCGCTGGCGTCAATGAGCAATAGGATAAGATCGGCCTTACTGATTTCTTCATGGGCGCGGCGGACGCCTTCTTTTTCAATGACATTATCGCTTTCCCTTAAACCAGCGGTATCAATAATATGCAACGGCATGCCGTCGAGTTGAATGCGCTCTCTTAAGACATCACGCGTCGTACCGGCTATATCAGAGACAATGGCAGCTTCATGTCCGGCCAGGGCATTCAGCAGGCTGGATTTGCCGGCATTGGGTTTACCGGCCAAGACTACAGTCATGCCATCGCGCAATAAGCGGCCTTGCCGGGCCGTTTTCTGGATTTTCTGGATATTTTTCGATAAGCTGACAATACGATTTTCGACAACACCGTCCGTTAAAAAATCGATCTCTTCATCGACGAAATCGATAGCTGCTTCGACATACGTCCTAAGTTCTATCAACTCTTCGACGAGGTCGTTAATTTGTGCTGAAAAAACGCCCTGCATCGATTTTAGCGCGGAGCGGGCGGATTGCTCTGTACTGCTTTCAATTAAATCGGCTACGGCTTCGGCCTGGGCTAAATCCACTTTATTATTGAGAAATGCCCGTTCGGTAAACTCTCCAGGTTTAGCCATTCTCGCGCCCAAGGATAATACTCTCCGTAACAGCATATCCAGCACAACAGACCCTCCGTGGCCTTGCAACTCCAGTATGTCTTCGCCAGTATAGGAAGCGGGGGCGGGGAAATAAAGTATGATGCCGGAATCAAGGACAGCACCATCGGCATCGATAAAATCTGAATATTGTGCCAGCCTTGGCTTGAGCGGTTTCTGGGCGATTTGTCCGGCAATTGCAGTAACTAATGATCCAGAAATGCGGATAATACCGACCCCACCATTCCCCGGCGGGGTCGCAATAGCCGCTATGGTATCCTTATCGTGGATTTCCACTGATCCATTTAGCCCGCTTTTTCTATTTGCTTGGTGATGTACATTTGTTGAAAAATCGACAACGTATTGTTTACGACCCAGTATAAAACCAGACCCGACGGGAAAAACAGGAAAAAAACGGTAAAGACCACCGGGAACATCTTGATGACTTTGGCCTGGATGGGATCAATTGGTGCAGGATTCAGACTCTGTTGGATTTTCATCGTAACGCCCATAATTAAGGGCAATATGTAAAAAGGGTCCTGTACCGATAAATCCTGCAGCCACAACATAAACGGTGCCTGGCGAAATTCGACCGTTTCACCCAATACCCAATACAGCGCCATAAATACCGGAATTTGTATCAGGATGGGCAAGCAGCCGCCAAGCGGATTTACTTTTTCTTTTTTATACAGCGACATCATTTCGGTATTAAAGCGTTGCCTGTCATCTGCAAAACGTTCCTGCAATTCTTTCAGCCGAGGCTGGATTTTACGCATTTTGGCCATTGATTTGAAACTAGCTTGCGATAAAGGAAAGAACAGCAGTTTTATACACAACGTGACGCCAATAATTGCAAGTCCCCAATTACCGACAATACTATGTATTTTATTCAGTAGCCAATAAATGGGTTTACCGATAAAGGTTAACACATTGTAATCAACAGTAAGCTCAAGACCAGGAGCAATTTTTTCCATAACGGGTTGAATTTTAGGACCGGCAAAAAGTTGCGACTGTACCTCAATTTCCGAATTTGCACCCACGACCACTGGTGGTGAATAAGATCCGATTACAAAACGGCCATCTTTCAGTTGTTTGGTATAAAAGTGATTCTCCTGATCAGCAGGAGGTATCCAGGCAGATGCGAAATAATGTTGAATCATTGCCGCCCAGCCGCCTTTGGTAGCGACATCAAGATTCTCATCAGCCATATCGTCATAACTGATTTTCTGATATTTATCTTTTTCGGTATAAATAACGCCGCCATCGAACGCTCTCAATCCGGTTAGCATGCCGCCAGCGTTTTCATTGAAAGGTACTCTTAATAACTGGCTGTATTGACGGCCAGACCACGATTTTTGCGTATTATTTCTGACTTTTTGTTTCAGTGTTATTTCATAACTACCGCGTTTAAAAACAAACGATTTATTGATAACCAATCCATTATTATCGGTCCATGTTAGTGGCACCGTGACACTATCCTGGTCAGGTTGCAATGCATAATTTGATTGTTCATTGGCAAAGATAGTGTGGTGATCAGCCGCGGGTGCGGAATCGCTTGCGGCAATTAGACCGCTCTGTGCAAAAAACATTTTTTCCGGATCAGAATTAAACAATCGGATTGGTGAATTATTTTTTTCTGGGACCGATAAACCAATCATGCTGCGCAATTTACTGACAACGGTATTTTCTTTTTCAACAGGATAGCTGAGCAAATCCAGATTGCGGATTGTTCCCCCCTGTAAATCGATTTCAACCGCAAGAATATCCGTTTTAACAGTGATGACTTTATTGGCTGAGACTGGCTGAGCTGCAGCAACAACTGGCGCTGTGGCGGCTTGCTGTTCTGCGGTATCCGGTTGTTCTGGCGCACCAGCTGCAGAAGGTACATCTTCTTTTGTGGCACCTGTAGATTCTGCAACAGCGGGAATTTCCGGTTTAGGGCCATAATCTACCTGCCAGGCCTGGTAGAGCATAAATACCAGCATTGCAAAAGTTGTAATCAATACAAATCTTAAATTATCCATTCTTATTACCAAATTTTTCCGGAACGGGATCTATGCCACCTTTATGAAAGGGTTGGCATTTTAATAATCTTTTGATGGTGAGATAGGAGCCGATAAAGGCGCCATGAGTTTGAAGCGCCTCCAAGGAGTAACTTGAACAGCTTGGATAAAAGCGGCACCTTGACCCAAGCAAGGGACTAATAAAGTACTTATAACTCTTTATGAATGCTATGAGTATGAGGCGCATCGGGTCACCAATTTTAACCAATGCTTTTCCAACGACTTCCTTAAAATTTCCAATGGCGCCTCTTCGGCTTCCTTGCGAGCCAACACAACAATATCGACATTTCCTAACCTTTGTTGTTGTTTCCTGAAATTCTCCCGGACAATTCGTTTAAGCGCATTTCTGTGCACTGCCTTTTTTATATTTTTTTTGGCAATTGCTAAACCCAGCCTAGGATGATCAAAATCATTTCTGATGGCTAACAGGGTAAAATACTGGTCGGTAGATTTTACAGGCCTGGCGAAAACTTTTTTATATTCAGCTGGTTTTTTTAGACGTAACTGAGGGGGAAAACTAAAAACTGGCTCTATAAGGCAGCCGCTAACTAAACGGTCAATTTTGCACGACCTTTCGCTCTACGGGCATTAAGAACTTTACGGCCGCCTACTGTTGCCATTCTTGAACGAAAACCATGAGTTCTAACTCGTTTAATCTTACTGGGTTGATATGTTCTTTTCATTTCTTTAACGCCTGGTCAGATAAAAATTAACAAAAACAGATAAAAAAGACTGCGGATGATAAAATAAATAGAGTTGCCTGTCAATTCTGTAGTGTAATGTTTAATTATTGTATAGTGGCACACTAACCAATTCTCTTCAACAAATAAAATCAATACTTTAACGACTTCGATGAGCTCAATTTGGGATAACTGCCTTGCCAAACTTGAAAATGACATCGCCAGCACGGATTTCAGTACCTGGATCCGGCCGCTTCAGGCCATGGAAAACAAAAGCGACGGGAAAATAAAATTATTGGCACCTAACCGTTTTGTACTGGATTGGGTAAAGGAACATTATCTTGCCAAAATTGAAGCAACCGTCCATGAATTTTCAAATGGTAAAATAAATCTTGATCTGGAAATTGGTTCTAAAAAGCCCGCCCCACAACCTGTTTCCTCAGCAAAATCGTCTGAAAAAAAAGCCAGTCCCAATTTTCTTAATAAAGCGTTTACCTTTGATAACTTTGTAGAAGGCAAATCGAACCAACTGGCAAAAGCTGCTTCCATTCAGGTTTCGGAAAATATAGGCAAAGCTTACAATCCATTGCTTATTTATGGAAGTTCCGGTCTTGGTAAAACGCACTTAATGCACGCCATCGGTAATTCCGTTTTACAAAAAAATTCCTCTGCAACTGTTGTCTATCTGCACTCTGAAAAATTCGTGCAGGATATGGTTAAAGCATTACAACAAAATTCCATCAACAGCTTCAAAGAATACTATCGCGGCGTCGATGTGCTGCTAATTGACGACATTCAGTTTTTCGCCGGCAAAGAACGTTCTCAAGAAGAGTTTTTCCACACCTTTAACACGCTGCTGGAAAAGAAACATCAGGTTGTTTTGACCTGCGACAAATATCCTAAAGAAATAGTTGGTCTTGAGGACCGTTTAAAATCAAGGTTCGGCTGGGGGCTTCCCGTTTCGATCGAACCACCGGATATGGAAACCCGAGCAGCCATTTTAATGAAAAAAGCGGAATTGTCTAATATTGAACTAGCGCAAGAAGTTGCTTTTTTTATTGCCAGAAGAATTCCATCCAATGTCCGTGACCTCGAGGGTGCATTAAGGCGTGTCATTGCCAATGCTCAATTTACTGGTCGTGAAATCACCACGGAATTTACTAAGGAAGCCCTGCATGATTTGCTTTCCCTGCAGGATAAACTAGTTAATATCGATAATATTCAGAAAACAGTTGCCGAGTATTACAAAATCCGGATTGCTGATTTATCATCCAAAAATAGAAGGCAATCCATCACCCGACCCAGGCAAATGGCTATGTGTTTGGCCAGGGAACTGACTTCACATAGTTTCCCCGAAATAGGAGATGCATTTGGAGGCCGCGATCATACCACAGTGATAAATGCCTGCAAAAGAATCAGTGAACTTAAAGAGGCCGATTTTAAAGTTGCTGAAGATTATTCAAATCTGTTGAGAACTCTGTCACATTAACCAGGAACAAACTGTGTATAACTTGTAATTATTTTACAATAATTTTATGGACTACAGGTTATCCACTGCTCATTTTACTGATACACACATCTTTTATAACAACATATCTTATTGAAAAATATAAATAAAAAGATATTTTCAACAGTTTGTGATTAACTTAGTAATAAACAAATAAATAATACTTTATATGAATTTTATTATTAATAAAGATACCTTATTGATACCTTTGCAACAAATCGTTGGAGTCATCGAAAAAAGGCAAACCATGCCGATTCTTTCAAATGTTTTAATGGTTGTTGAAGGTAATCAGTTAGTTCTTACCGGTACTGATCTTGAAATTCAACTCATCGCTAAAATTCATATTGAATCTGTGTCATCCGGTTCCGTTACTATTCCTGCCAGAAAATTCCTGGATCTTTGCAGGCTGCTCCCGAATGGCGCGGAAATAAAATTTGAGCAACGAAACGACAAGATAATAATATTATCTGGTCGCAGTCGTTTTTTACTAAGCTGCTTACCCGCCGAGAACTACCCTGAATTTTCAGAATCCGGTTTTGAAAACAGTTTTCTAATCAATTCCGGCAAAATTAAAAAAGCCCTCGAGAAAACTCTTTTTTGCATGGCCAATCAGGATGTCCGTTATTATCTAAATGGCTTGTTACTTAATATTTCCAATAGCACAATAAAGCTTGTCGCTTCAGACGGGCATCGCTTATCAATTTATGAAGATCAGCTTGAAGCGGGCACTGGTTTTGAAGCAAGAATTATCATTCCAAGAAAAGGTGTTTTAGAACTCAGTCGATTATTGGATGACGCTGAAGCGGAGTTAAAGGTAGAGTTTTCCAGTAACAACATTAGAATTTTTATAAAGAATCTGATTTTTTCAGCAAAATTAGTCGACTCTAAATATCCAGATTTTGGCAAAGTCTTTCAGCAGGATTTTTTTAATCCGATTCATATTCAAAAAAACTTATTGAAAGATGCACTCACAAGGGTTGCTGTTTTATCCAATGAAAAATTCAAAGGAGTGACGTTGGATTTTGTCCCGGGCTGTTTGAAAATTAGCACGCATAATCCTGAACATGATGAAGCTGAAGAAGAGTTGTCCATTAATTTTGCCGGCGAACCTTTATCAATTTCCTTTAATGCCCAATATTTATTGGATGCTGTTTCTAATCTAGATTCCGATCTAGCTATTTTAACGATTGCCAGTAATGTAAGCAGTTGTTTCATAGATGAACCGAATGATCCTTTATATAAATTTATCGTGATGCCGATGAAGCTTTGATTTTGAGTCGATGAGTTTGCTTAAACTGGATATTCATGCGGTCAGAAATATCCAAAAACAGTCTTTGACGCCAGCTCCAAAACTGAATTTTATATATGGAGCCAACGGTAGCGGAAAAAGCGCATTTATTGAAGCTATTTTCATTTTGGGGAGGGCGAAATCGTTTCGTTCTTCAACCATTAAACCGGTCATCAATAATCGGCAAGATCATTTGATAGTTTCCGCCCAAGTCGTCCAGTCAACTGGTCAGAAAAGCCATCTTGGTGTAAAGCTGGATGGTAAAAATATCGATATCCGCATCAATCAGCAATCTACCAATAAACGTTCTGATTTAGCCCATGCTTTGCCAATACAACTCATTCATCCTAAGAGTTATGAATTGCTTGATGCAGGCCCACAAATGAGACGGGAATTTCTAGATTGGGGTGTCTTTCATGATAAAGAGATATTTTTGCCCACCTGGCGCAGATTTAAAAAAGCATTATCACAAAGAAATACCTTACTTAAAAATAGGCAAACATCGCAACTAGATGTTTGGGACAAAGAATTGGTTTATTACGGTACAATAGTCGATCATAACCGTCGCCAATATCTCGAAAAATTTACACCTGTATTTATCGAGATAGCCAGTAAATTTATAGTTATTGAAGATGTCGAATTGAAGGCTGTATCAGGATGGGATCCGGATCTGTCATTTCAGCAAGTCTTGACTAATGATTTAGAGAAGGATTTACGATATGGTTTTACACATAGTGGACCTCATCGTGGCGATTTTCAATTATTGATTCACCAACGTCTTGCCAAAGATTTTGTCTCTCGAGGGCAATTAAAACTATTAATAATCAGTTTGAAACTGGCTCAAGTTCAGTTACTTAATAATGAAAACAATAGCATTTGTATATTAATTGATGATTTTGCTGCAGAACTTGATAAGATCAACCGAGCCAAAATTCTGCATCATTTGGTAGACACAGGTAATCAAATTTTTATCACCGCAACGGATATAAATGATTTTGGCGATTTGATTTACACAGAGAATTCCAGAATGTTCCACGTGGAACATGGGCATATAACATTCGTTTAATGTTCCACGTGGAACATTCAAAAGCAAAAGGAAAAAAGGACCATGAGCGATAATAGCGATCAATACGACAGTTCTAATATTCAGGTGTTAAAAGGTTTAGATGCTGTGAGAAAACGGCCTGGCATGTATATTGGCGATACGGATGATGGTTCCGGTCTGCATCATATGGTTTTTGAAGTGGTTGATAATTCCATTGATGAGGCTTTGGCGGGTTATTGCAAGGAAGTTAAAGTGATAATTCATACGAATGGATCGGTAACGGTCGTCGATGACGGCCGCGGGATTCCAGTTGATATGCATGAAGGCGAAGGCAGGTCGGCAGCTGAAGTCATCATGACCGTACTTCATGCCGGTGGAAAATTTGATGATAATGCTTACAAGGTTTCCGGCGGTTTACATGGTGTTGGTGTGTCCGTGGTTAACGCCCTCTCGGAAGAATTGAATCTGGAAATTAGAAAAAATGGACGGCTTTATAAACAGCAGTATTTAATGGGTAATCCTGTTACACCATTGGAAGAAATCGGTCCTGCGCAGGGAAGCGGTACATTGATCAATTTTAAACCGAGCACACAAACTTTCAGTGATGTCGAATTTCACTACGATATTCTGGCTAAACGATTAAGAGAGCTATCATTCCTGAATTCCGGCGTACGCATCAGCCTTGAGGACGAGCGCACGGACAAACAGGATGTGTTCGAATTTCAAGGCGGCATCAGTGCTTTTGTGGAACACCTTAACAAAAACAAGACGCCATTATTTCCGGAAGTGTTTCATTTTATAGCCGAAAAAGATAATGTTATTGTCGAAGTGGCCATGCAATGGAACGATTCCTATCAGGAAAATGTTTTTTGTTATACCAACAATATTCCACAGCGCGATGGTGGTAGTCATTTAGCTGGATTTAGGGGCGCATTGACTAGAACCATCAATCAATATATTGAATCGAGTGGCTTAGCGAAAAAAGAAAAAGTGCAAACAACCGGGGATGATGCCAGAGAAGGTTTGACGGCGGTGCTGTCGGTTAAGGTGCCAGATCCTAAGTTCTCTTCACAAACTAAGGACAAACTGGTTTCTTCGGAAGTGAAGCCACTGGTTGAGTCGACGATGAATGAAAAGTTGCAGGAATTTTTGCTAGAAAAACCACATATCGCAAAAGTGATCGTTGGCAAGATTATCGATGCGGCGCGTGCACGTGAAGCAGCAAGAAAAGCACGTGAAATGACACGCCGCAAAACGACACTGGATATTGCAGGTTTGCCCGGAAAGCTGGCCGATTGCCAGGAAAAGGATCCAGCTCTTTCTGAACTGTTTTTGGTGGAGGGTGATTCGGCCGGCGGTTCCGCCAAACAGGGCAGAGATCGCCGCACTCAGGCCATTCTGCCATTAAAAGGAAAAATATTAAATGTCGAGAAAGCTCGATTCGATAAGATGATTTCGTCGGAAGAGGTTGGCACTTTGATTACCGCCTTGGGTTGCGGCATCGGTAAGGATGAATATAATCTCGATAAGCTGCGTTATCATCGCATTATCATCATGACTGATGCCGATGTGGATGGTTCGCATATCAGGACTCTGCTACTTACTTTCTTTTACCGCCAATTGCCGGAAATCGTCGAAAAAGGCTATATCTATATCGCCCAGCCGCCTTTATACAAGGTTAAAAAGGGCAAACAGGAACATTATGTCAAGGATGATGCACAATTGAATGAATATTTAATTCAACTGGCACTGGATAAGGCGCAACTATTTACCGATGTAACCACACCGCCTATTCAGGGTCTGGGCCTGGAAAAACTGGCGAAAGAATTTACCAGTATACATGGCATCATTAATCGATTAGCCAGGCGTTACGATGATCTGTTTCTGGAACAATTTACATATTTGGATACGTTGACCGATGAGCTCAAACAAGATCAGCATACTCTTGCTGCCTGGTTTGTTAGGATGGAACAACAATTAAATAATAATGACATTAAGGCTGTATTTTCGATTACAGTCGACTACAGAACAGCCAATGAATTTACTATTACCGTCAACAAACAACTGCACGGCATCACGAAAACCTTTGTGGTGCCGCCAGCTTTTTTTAACGGTAAGGATTATCTGAAAATTTCCCAATATGCCGAAACCACCATACCGATGTTTAATGAAAGCTCCTATATGCAGATGGGGGACAGACAGCAACCGGTCGCCAACTTTAAACAGGCGTTTGAATGGATGATGAAAGAAATCAAAAAAGGCCAACATATTCAGCGCTACAAAGGTCTGGGTGAAATGAATCCGGAACAGCTCTGGGAAACCACCCTGGACCCGAATAACCGCCGTTTGCTACAAGTCAGAATTGAAGACGCTATCGCCGCTGATGAGATATTTACCACACTGATGGGCGATGTTGTGGAGCCGCGCCGTGATTTTATTGTAAAAAATGCACTTGATGTCACTAACCTGGATGTTTAGAAAATGTTGAATTATCCCAATATAGATCCTGTAGCAATAAGCCTGGGCCCTCTGAAAATTCATTGGTATGGACTAATGTATCTGCTCGGTTTTGTCGCGGTCTGGGTGCTGGGGCAAAAACGGATCAATAAGCCATGGTCGCCAATTAATGCAGAACAATTGGAGGACTGGGTTACTTACGGCGCGATGGGCGTTATTTTAGGCGGCAGAATCGGCTATATCCTGTTTTATAATTTTGGCGAGTTCATTCATGATCCTTTGCTACTATTCAAGGTATGGCAGGGTGGCATGTCCTTTCATGGCGGTCTGCTAGGGGTCTTTTTCGCCATGTGGCTGTTCGGCAGAAAGCATGATCGCTCGATGCTGCAACTAACCGATTTTGCTGCGCCGGCCATACCAGTTGGTTTGGGTTTGGGCCGAATCGGCAATTTTATCAATTCAGAATTATGGGGCAAGCCGACCGACGTGCCGTGGGCCATGATATTTCCCAACGGTGGCCCACTCCCCAGACATCCTTCCCAGCTTTATGAAGCTTTTTTGGAAGGTTTGCTATTATGCGTCATTCTAGTAGCGTATTCCAGCAAGCCGAGACCGGTCATGGCTACAACCGGCATGGCCGTATTTCTTTATGGCTGCTTCCGGTTTTTTGTTGAATTCTTCCGAATGCCAGACGCCCATTTGGGTTATCTTGCGCTGGATTGGGTTACCATGGGGCAAATATTATCAACGCCGATGATAATTATCGGGGCATTGATGATTTATTTTGCCCATAGAAAAAATATTCCGATCAAGTAAACCTATCAATTTATCGCCCTCGCCCTAAATAACTACAAATATTGAGGCATACGGCTAACATAGAATTTTTACGCACAGTGATCTATGACGATGGTTTAGCCGCTACCAGCGCTTTGACCATAGTTTTACCTATTAAGCAAAGTGACCTTGCGGAAGTTACCGGCTTATCATGCGATTCGGTTTCCAAAAGTAGCCGGGTCAAAAGCAAGACAAATCAAATCTGGTTACGGGAGACGGTGGAAATTATCAAGCGCGCTAGTGACTGGTATGTTAGTGTTAGACGGGCTTTTGCCTGGTTTTGGTCTCAGCCCTTACTTTTTTGGGGATAATACGGCTGAAGGTCCCGTCAAGGAAGGCCGTGCCAAATTGTGATTGGAGATTTAGGTAGGTTGCCTAACTCCGGTGAAATTTGGAAAACTGATAGAAAAGAACGTGTGAACAATTCATATCTACCCACAGGAAAACCGTGGGAGGCTCTTTTGATGGTAATGCGGCTATGTTATGACGTTATCTAAGCTTGTCATCCTTGGCTACTTAATGCCGAAATCCGTAACGATGAGTTTCCTCAACTTGATGGCATTGGAGGGCTGGGGTGAGGGGATTTCGAAAGCCGAATTTTGACAAGCAAAGAGTATGTTGCCGTATCAGAATATCGACTCGCCAATAACCGGATGCGAATTAATTTTTTGCGGTGATCACTTGCCGCCACGGTATGCACATTAAGATAGCTGTGGATTTTTCCTCTTTAAGAGTTAGTGACAAATTATTAGTAGAACGAAATCGGCGTTTCAAGAACACAATGCGTTTTATTGTCTTTTTATCTATTCTCATATAATCTGCAAGCCATTCCAATTGAACGAAAACGATGTCAGACAGTTTTTCTCAAACTCATCTTATCTTGGTGCCTAGTTACAATACCGGCCCTATCCTTGAAAAGACTGTCCTGGAAATTCTGGAACAATGGCGACCTGTTTGGGTGGTTATCGATGGTAGCGATGATGGTAGCACCACTTTGCTGGAGTCGTTACAAAAGCAACATCCTGAAACTTTGCGAGTCATCCGGCTGGTAAAAAATATCGGCAAGGGCGCGGCGATTTTGACGGGCATAAAACTGGCCCAACAGCAAGGCTACACTCATGTTTTGACCATGGATGCTGACCATCAGCACCCCGCTGGCTTAATCAATGACTTTATGATGGCTTCGGCCATGAAGCCCGACGCGATGATTCTGGGCGAGCCTGTCTTCGATGCTTCCGCGCCCGCCTTGCGGGTTCAGGGACGCCGCATCTCCAACAATTTTGTTAAGCTCGAAACTTTGAGCTGGGGCATTCACGATTCGCTGTTCGGTATGCGCGTTTACCCCATTCAGCAGTTAATAGCAGTAATGGAGTCGACTTGTTGGGCGCGCCGGTTCGATTTTGAACCGGAAGTGGCCGTGAGACTGGCTTGGCGTGGCATTCCAGTGATCAATCTGCCGGCACCGGTGCGTTATCTTACAGCACAGGAGGGAGGCGTCAGTCAATTCAAATATGTCAGGGACAATATGCTATTAACCTGGATGCATACTCGCTTAGTGCTGGAGTTTATAATGAGGCTGCCGAAACTGGTTGCACTTAGAATGAAGCAAAAAAGTGCCTTATAGCAGACCTTTTACCTAAAAGTCAGGAACCATGAAACAAAAACTCCGATCCTTTATTTTTGAAGAAATCATTTTTATTCCAGAGCCGGACCAATTTTCCGATGACGACAATTTAATCGAAGCGGGCCTCGACAGCATGGGCATTATGCGATTGGTGATGTTTATAGAGGATAATTTCGGGGTGATCTTGCCGGATGCGGAAATTGACCCCGATAATCTACATTCCTTTAATGCGCTTGAACAATGGATATTGCGGCATAAAACATGATTGCTAATAAGCATAGCGAGATACTTCAGCCGTTGAATCCGGCTGATTATTTTACGCTGGCTATGGACGATGAAATTCGTCGGGAAAGTATGCCTGGCGGTTTATGCGGCTTTGCCCTGGAGCTCGACAAACAACCAGAAATTGCTAAACTCGCCAACCGCATTGATGAATTTACCAATAGATTTCCATTAACATTAGCCAGTTTGCAACAGCACGGCAAACGGTTTTATTGGTGCAAGCGTCAAACACCCTCCCCCATTTTTTTTCAACATCATTGTCCTGCATCTGAAAATAACCTTATTTTTCAGCGGACAACAATTGAAAACCTCATGAATCGGCGGGAACCCAGGGAAATAGTCGCGCCGATCGAATTTCATTTAATCCTGGGCAGGCAAGCAAGCTGTTTCCTAATGCGCTGGTTACATCCCTTCTGCGATGCCAAAGGCATTGAGTTAATTTTAAAGTATTTATGCACCGATGGTAAAGCGCAGCGTGAATTATTCGATACGCCTATAAAGGAAGCGCTGGTAAATGTGCAACTCGATAAATTTAAATGGTGGCAAAAAATACAATTGTTCTATAAAGCCAATCGCTATATAAACCAGCTGGATAGCTATCAAAGTATTCAGCACGGTCAGCTCAACTATCAACCCAGTAGACTTAATTCCCTGACCCAGCAATTTAGCGAGCAACAAACGACCATCATATCCCAACAAGCCAGACAACACTGCGGACTGACCGGTACCAGCCTGTATTACATCGGTAGTTTGATGCGGGCCCTGTATCAACTGGATCCCGATCAACCGGGCACAGCCTATTGTGTGCCTTATGCCTTTAATTTGCGCAAACAGAAAGCACTTAGTCCCGTTCTGGGCAACCATATCGGAGCTCTCTTTGCACAAGCGCCAAAACAATTGCTGGAAAACAGAGAGCAATTGTTCACCCATTTAAAGCAACAGAATGGCCAGGCAATAAGGCAACAACTGGATTATGCCTTTTTACCGGTGATGTGGGCGGCCAGCTGGTTATCGTTAAAAAAATACGGAGATGAACTGCGCCACTCTTATAAAAATTCCAGTGAGCGCAGTTCTTTCTGGTTTTCGGATATTGGTCAGCTGGAGTTTGACCGAGAATGCTTTTTTGATGCTGACATCACTGGATTATTTCATTTGAGCCAGATAACCAGCCCGCCCGGATTGGCCTTACTTTGTTGTCAGTATCGCAAGCAATTAACGCTGAGTTATAACTACATAGAACCTTTGTTTAATGAAAACTGGGTAGCTGGGTTACATCAAAGAATGGCGCAAGAACTGCTCGGAAAAAGTCAGAGATCATACGATACAACATGAATTTGATTTCAGGTTTATATACACAAAGCCAATTGTCTGCTCAGCAAATAGCCCTTACTGAAGAAGATAGACAACTTAACTATGAACAATTCAGTTTAGCTATTCGACCGATAGCAGCCTACCTGCATAAACAAGGATGTTCAGGGCAATGTATTGCGGTGGTGATGGATCGCGGAATTGATGCCGCCTTGACGATTTATGGTATCTTGTTTGCTGGCGCCTGTTATTTGCCGCTGGATATTAAAAATCCTGCCGGCCGCTTAAATTACATCATTAATGATGCGCAGCCTCGCTATGTAATTGGGCATGGCGCTTGTCCTAGCTGGCTGGAGTCTCAGGAAAAATGGTTGGATTTACACCAGTTGCAAGATGAACCCGCCGTTACCACAAGGCCTGCCGATGCCAATCCAGAAGACCTAGCCGCCATTCTTTATACATCTGGATCGACCGGCGTCCCTAAAGGGGTTGCCCTAAGCCATCGGGCGATGCTCAATTTCGCCCGATGGGCGAGTAAGACTTTTAATATAGATGCCAAAGACCGTATTGCCAGTCTTGCGCCTTTTCATTTTGATTTGTCGGTTTTTGATCTCTTCAGCAGCTTGTCTTCCGGCGCCAGCGTACACTTTATGCCCGCCAGCTTGCCGTTAACACCCAATAAGCTAACTGCCTGGTTAAGCGAGTTCGCTATCACCTGCTGGTATACGGTGCCCTCGCTGTTATCCTTTATCGCTCTGAAAGGCGCATTGGCAACTAAGCCGTTAAGCAGTCTGAAAACCATTTTGTTTGCCGGGGAAGTTTTTCCCACGCCTCATTTAATCAGGTTGTCCGGGCAACTGCCGGCGGTAAATTTTTTTAATCTTTACGGTCCGACCGAAACCAATGTCTGCTGCTATTGGCACGTTGATCGCACCCGGCTTAATCCTGATCAGGCCATACCCATTGGGGTAGCTGCCTGTAATGCCTTGCTTAAAATCGATGAGGAAACGGGAGAGTTGCTGGTACAAGGCCAGAACAATTTTTCAGGCTACTGGCAAAAGGGCAGGCTGGATAGTTCGCCGGTTAAAGATGGGTGGTACGGTACCGGCGATAAAATTTCGCGCAATGAACAAGGTGAATACTGTTATCACGGCCGTCTGGACAGAATGCTAAAATGCTCTGGCTATCGTGTGGAACCTGCGGAAATTGAGGCAGTGATCAATCAACTGCCGGCAATCGAAAATTGCGCCGTACTGGGTATCACCGATCCAGCCAGTGGGCAACGCCCCGCTGCCGCCGTTGTTCTAAAAGAAGGCGGAAGCCTTGCCGACTTCATCAAACCGCTGAGAGAAAAACTGCCGGCCTATATGCAGCCTGCAAGATTTATCGTATTGAAGGCATTGCCGGCGTTGTCGAATGGCAAAACGGATTACCAGGCATTACAGATTCTTTTTAAAACCGATAAACCGGATAGCGCTGAAAACTTGGAACAAGGTTTTTGACAAAGCGCAGCTTTCTCAAACATGATCAAAACGGTCAATTACATCAAAGAGGAAAAATCATGGGCACTTGCTGCAACGATCCCACCGAACCTTCAAAACTCGATCCGCGCGAGTTGGTACGAGAACAAATGCGTTATGATGAACTGCTACGTGATTTATTTACCGAAAATCCGGAAAAAGTCATCATAAAACAATTGAATCAGGCTTCTGTTTATCTGAGAGAGTTAGCTGCATTTAGAGCCTATTATCCGTCGGTACGTTTTCATGCTATTAAATTGTTGGAGCAAAAGAGTATTGCAGTGCTAAACCAGATTATAGCGAAGGAGCCTGATTCTGAATTTGGCCAAGTTGCCAGGCAAAGGTTAGAACAGCTGAGATAACTGTTGATGATTCTGAATCTGATTTGAAAGATATGTTTATAAATCAGTAAGTATCACGATAATACAGCTTCGATTGAGCAGGTCAACCTCGTGGTTGTATGCTCCTGCAGGATGGATAGCTTGGATGTTAAAGGCAAATTCCGGCAAAAAGAGGTAGAATGGCTTATATCTTGAGTAAAATGATCAGTTATTACTATCTTTACTTTTACCTTAGTTTATATCGTTATCCGGAATTCAACATGACAAACATCATAAAAGCTGATGTAGAAAATTTGATAAAAACATTTATCGATCCCAATCATGGCCTCGACCTGATGACTGCAAAATTGGTTAAGGCCATTACTGTCGATGGAAATAATGTCAATGTTAAACTTGAATTAGGTTATCCGGCAAAAACCTGTCTATATGATATGAAAGCTGCTATCGTGAAGCATTTACAAACACTGCCCGGAATCGGCGACATCACTGTGGAGATTGCAGTGAAGATCATTTCTCATGCCGTGCAGCAAGCACTCAAGCCCCAGCCCAATGTCAAAAATATTATTGCGGTGGCCTCCGGCAAAGGCGGGGTGGGTAAATCGACCACTGCTGTCAACCTGGCTTTGGCCCTGGCCGCAGAAGGCGCGGCGGTTGGTATCCTGGATGCCGATATTTATGGACCCAGTATTCCAACGATGTTGGGCCTTCAAGGATATCCAGTCAGTCTGGACAACAAAACCATGATGCCTAAAATCGCTTACGGGGTGCAGACCATGTCGATAGGTTATCTGATCGATGCCGATCAACCCATGATTTGGAGAGGCCCAATGGTAACTAATGCGTTGTTGCAATTGCTGAGGGATACCAACTGGAACAACATTGATTATTTGATAATCGATTTGCCGCCGGGTACGGGCGATATACAATTGACCTTGTCCCAGCAAATTCCAGTCAGCGGCGCAATTATCGTGACAACGCCGCAGGATATTGCTTTGCTAGATGCTCAGCGGGGACTCGGCATGTTTGAAAAAGTCAATGTGCCGGTTCTTGGTATTGTTGAAAACATGAGTATTCATATATGCAGTCAATGTGGGCACGAGGAAGCCATTTTTGGTGAGGGCGGCGGTAAGGCGATGTCTTTAAAAAATAATGTTGACTTTCTAGGATCTTTGCCTTTGGATATTAACATTCGCAAATTCGCCGATTCTGGCAGGCCTACGGTAGTTTCCGATCCGGATGGGCGCGCTGCGCAGATTTACCGGGAAATTGCGCGCAAAACAGCGGCGAGGCTGGCGTTAAAAGCGAAGGACTTCACAACCCGTTTCCCCACTATTGTTGTGCAAAATACCTGAAACCCGCACGGGGCGGATTTATCGGTTATTGAATTAAGTTGCTCCATGCGTGGCTTGATTGCTCGACAAGCTCTTAGTTCACCACGAGCAATCAACAATTGCCGTCCGCCAAGAGCTTTGGCCATGATTTTTGATCAGAATTGCCTAAACTACATCCAATTGCGCGTAAGCCAGCATCAGCCACTTGACGCCAACCTGCTTGAAATTGATCTGCACTCGTTCCTGCGCACCATCGCCTTCCATTTGCAGGATCACGCCTTCACCAAATTTAGCGTGACTAACGCTTTGGCCCAACTTGTATTTTCGTTCCGGCTGTAAAGCCGAACTTTTCTGTGGTGTTGCAGTGACAGGACGAGTGATATGGGCGCGCATTCGGACTTCCTGAATTAGCTCGGCTGGAATTTCGCGCAGGAACCGTGATGGTCTGGGATAGGTTTCCCGGCCGTATAAACGTCTGGATTCTGCATAAGTCAGATACAACTGCTGCATGGCGCGGGTCATGCCAACATAGCAAAGCCGGCGCTCTTCTTCCAGCCGGCCGGCATCTTCAACCGATTGTTGAGACGGGAATATGCCCTCTTCCATGCCGACCAGAAAAACCAGCTTGAATTCCAGGCCCTTGGCCGAGTGCAAGGTCATTAACTGGACGCAGTCATCAAAGTCATCGCCCTGCATTTCACCGGCTTCCAGTGCCGCAAAACTCAGAAATAGATCCAGTTCACTGAGGTTTTCTTCATTATCCTGAACACTTGCAACATCAAAAAGCCTGGCTGCGTTAACCAGCTCTTGCAGGTTTTCTATTTTTTCATCGCCACGATCGATCTTTTCTTTTTGATACATCTCTACCAGACCGCTTTTTTCGACAACCAGTTTTACCTTTTCAAAAAGCTCCAGTTCTTCTGCGTGTTCATCCAGCCGTTTAATCAATTCCAAGAATCCTATGAGTGCATTGGCCGCGCGTGCCGTCATGGAACGCTGATTAATCAGTGCGATGGCCGCTTCCCATAAAGAGATGGCCTGATTACGCGCAATGACGCGAATGTCGTCAATGGTTTTTACACCTATACCTCGCGTCGGCGTATTGATTACCCGTTCAAACGACGCATCGTCGTGGCGATTGCTCATCAACCGTAAATAAGCTAGTGCATTTTTAATTTCCGCCCGTTCAAAAAAGCGTAAGCCGCCATAAACGCGGTAAGGCATGCCAGTTGCCAGTAATTTTTCTTCAAATTGACGGGACTGGGCGTTGGATCGATATAAAATGGCCACATCTTCGCGCAGACCGCCTTCATTGACCCAGGCTCTGATACGTTCGACGACAAAGTAAGCTTCATCCTGCTCGTTAAATGCTGCGTACAATGAAATCAGGTCACCAGCTCCGGCGTGGGTCCATAGCTCTTTACCCATTCGTCCTTCATTTCTGCTGATGACCTGATTAGCCGCTTTAAGGATATTGCCGGTCGATCGATAATTTTGTTCCAGTTTGACAATTTGGTGGTTCGGATAATGTTTTTGAAAATTGTAGATATTTTCGATTTTTGCACCGCGCCAGCCATAGATGGATTGATCATCATCGCCAACCACGAACAGGTTGTCTTTGCCTTCCGTCAGCAACCGCAACCAGGCATACTGGATGGTATTGGTGTCCTGAAATTCATCGACATGAACCTGTTTAAAGCGTTGTTGATAAAACTCCAGCAAGTCCGGATTGTCGCGCAATAATTCATGCACCCTCAATAACAATTCGGCAAAATCCACCAATCCGCTGCGTTCACAAATTTCTTCATAAGCACGGTAAATGGCCAACATTTGTCGCTGATAGAGATCGCCGGAACTGTGTTGTTCAACTGAGGATATGTGGCGGGCTCTGATACCTTCTTCTTTTTGGGCATTGATATACCATTGTACTTGGCGTGGTGGCCACTTGCCTTCATCAAGGTTGAGAGAGTTTAACAGGCGTTTTACGACTCTAAGCTGATCGCTCGAGTCCATTACTTGAAAAGCATCCGGTAAGTTAGCCTGTTTTGCGTGCCGCCTTAACAATCGATGGGCCAGGCCATGAAAAGTACCGATCCATAGATTGTGCGCGGAAATGCCCAACAATTCTTCGATTCTGCCGCGCATTTCTTTTGCCGCTTTGTTGGTAAACGTTACTGCTAAAATACCATGCATGGGCACGCCCAATACACGAATTTGCCATGCAATACGATGGACTAATACCCGGGTTTTACCACTACCTGCACCCGCCAATACCAGCATTGCCTTGGCCGGAGCGGTCACGGCCTGACGCTGGTCTTCATTTAAAGGATCAATTATTGCGGTAACATCCATAGATTTATTTCTTGCACATTTTTTGAAGCTGTGTATATTGCTTGGGGTTCCGTAAAACAAACCATATTTTGTTTTTGCTATGATCACCGCATATCATATCGATGTGCATGCTAACAACTATAAAAAAAGAGAATTAAGAGGGAATAAAGATGAATTTTGATTATAAACGCATGATGAAATTTGAACACAATGTTGGTGAAAAAGAAAAAAAATACCGCTTATATGCAGGCGCAGCACTATTTGTTATTTCGATTTTCACTGCTTCAATATTATTATTACTAGTTGGCCTGGTTTTGATTGCTACAGGTTATTCAGGCTTTTGTCCTATCTATGGAGGTCTCAACAAAAATACCTGTAATCCCTCCGGCGGTTCAAGCAACGGTTAATCTTGATATGAAGTAAAGGATGCAAGGTTGAAGGGCTAAACCAGTCTTATTTCTCAAGCATTAAACACAACGGCCCAGTGATTTCGTTGACAGGAAAGAAAGGTCTTCCCTGTCAACACCCGCACAGGATTGGATTTAAAACTGATTTCTCTGCACCTTTAATCTTCCTTCGTATATTCACCCTCCAAAACGTCTTGTTCGGTGGGTTTAGCCTGCTGAAAAGGCCCTCCTGTCTGAACGAGGTGATTCTCAATCACATATTGTGCTATTTTTTTGCGGATCTGCGGCACCAAACAGGCAAATCCCAGTATATCGGTAATAAAACCAGGCGTTAACAATAATATGCCACCGGCCAAAATAATTGGCCCTTCAATGATTTCATAGGCTGGAATCGCGCCTTGCGCCAAACTGGCCTGAAACCGGTGAAAGGTTGCAAATCCTTGTTGTCTCAGTAGCCAAGCACCCAACACCGCAGTAAAAACGACTAAAAAAATAGTTGGAAATGCACCTATCAAAGTACCCACCTGCAATAGCAAATATATTTCGGCAAAGGGAATTATCAGGACAACCAAGAACACTATTTGAAAAACTCTCATTTCGATACTCTTATTTTATTCATCAATATACAATATGGGGGCGAACGCACCTATTTCCAGGATAATATACACGCTTACGTTTGAGTGCTCTACAAAATGGCCGTTACCGCCTTATTAATTATCTGTACTTGCCCGGATAAATCCACTGCGGAAAGTATTGCTCGTCATCTGATTGAAAGCAATTTGGCTGCCTGTATAAACATTGTGCCTGGAATAATTTCCATTTATAAATGGAAGGGGCAAATTGACTCGGCTCAGGAACAATTACTGCTGATTAAGTCTAATAGCAATTATTATCAAATGCTTGAAGCTGAACTAAAAGCCTTTCACCCGTACGAACTTCCGGAAATCATCGCTCTGCCCATAGAAAACGGTTTACCAGAATATTTGAAGTGGATTGATTCATGTCTTTCGTTAAAATAATATTTTTTATTTTTCTGACATTATTTAGCCAGTTTGTCGGGGCTTTTGAAAATCAAGAGCCCTTGCCGCCGGATGAGGCATTTAAAGTATCAGCCCGTGCGGTCACTCCCGAGCAAGTGGAAATTTCCTGGGATATTGCTGAAGGCTATTATCTTTACCGTAAAAAAATGCGTTGTGTTTCCAAAACCAAGGGTATCCAACTGAATGAGCCAGAATATCCCCCAGGAAAAATGAAACAAGATGATATTTTTGGCGAAGTGATTACATATCGTAACAATCTTAAAATTCCTGTTTTATTGAAAGCGGCGGACGGCGCTTCTTCGGTTCAAATCATGGTGCATTATCAGGGTTGTGCGGACATGGGCGTTTGTTATCCCCCCCAGGAAAAAATACTCGAGGTTAACCTGCCGAAACCTGAAGTATCTGCTAAAGCCTTTCCCGTTAATCGATTGGTTAAAGGCTTTCCAGGCATAAAATTGAATTTGTTTGAAGATGAGTTATTACCACCGGATCAGGCTTTTCAGTTTTTTGCATCGGTAAAAGATGCCAATACCCTCCATGTGAATTGGCAAATTGCCGACGGTTATTATCTTTACCGGGAAAAAACCGAACTTGAATTAGCAGGCACTGAGGGCATTAAATTAGGCGATTATTCCATACCCAGAGGTGCGCCCAGTCATGACGAGGCTTTCGGAAAGGTTGAAATTTTTCATAATAAACTCAGTTTTGACTTGCCACTTATTCGAACAAATTCATCAGAAACGATCATTACACTGCAAGCCAAATACCAGGGTTGCGCTGACCGTGGCGTTTGTTATCCGCCCATGAGCAAAAAGCTTGATCTCGTGCTTCCGGCGGCCGAATTAACGGGGGCAGGCGATGCAAACAATCTTCAGCCTCATAACACGCTTTCTGAACAAGATCAGATAGTATTATCCCTGCAGCAGGATAGTCTATGGATCACGCTGCTCAGTT
>Ga0209798_10000062_pt1 | contig 57769 bp, 46 predicted proteins | sample DOMMetBare3Fresh_FD_187475 | JGI IMG/M metagenome (GOLD analysis project Ga0209798, IMG submission 187475) | Wetland sediment microbial communities from St. Louis River estuary, USA, under dissolved organic matter induced mercury methylation -... | ecosystem: Environmental > Aquatic >...
AAACTTCTTGCCGCATCAGGAGCCGATGATGAGATCCGGCGCCCGGCGCGCCGGCTCCGAAACATCGCTGACCACCCGGTCGCGGCCCATCTTCTTCGCTGCCAGTTCCGGAAAGATGTCCTGCCCGCCCGCGATCGAGATCAGTTCGCACCGGCATTCGATAAAACTCGCGCGCCGCCTGGACCAGGCTTTCCGTTGTAGTGACGAACTCATAAAAGCGCCGCGCTTCCGCTTCATGCGGAGCGCCCCGAACAATGGCGATGCCGTCGGTAACCACCGGTGTTCCGCTGCTGGGAATGGTATAAGCGACAGGCAACCCTTTTTGTTCCTGGAACAATCGTGCATCCGGCATGTCCCAGAGGCTGATAACTCCTTCGCTTCGGGCCAGCTTTTGCATCATCAAAGTGCCGTCGGCGGTGTATTCATGAACATTCGCATCAAGCCGTCGGAGCCAGTCATAACCTTTCTCCGGCGAACCGGTTTCCTTAATGGAGCGCAGGATGATGGCCCCAAAAATCACGCGCATTGTATCTGACGGAATCGGGTTGCGAATCAGGATCTTGTCCCGCCATTTGGGGTCAAGCACGTCGTCCCAGTCTCGCGGGGCTTCCGCAGCTGCGACTGCGTTGCTGTTGTAGACGATTACTTCCGGTGTTTCGTAGGTGCCATACCAGCGATCCTGAGGATCGCGCGACGAAGCGGGTACCTTGTCGGCCCAGGTTGGACGATAGGGCGCCAGCAGATTTTCCTCCGCAGCAGTTTGGAAGGTCGTGTGCGCCGACCCCCACCAGAGATCCGCTTGTGGACGATTCCGCTCGGCGCGCACTCGTTCGAGGATTTGCCGCGACCCCATGTCCAAAAACTGCACCTCAGCTTCCGGGTGGACTGCTTGGTAACGAGCAACAAACTGTTTCAGCAGGTCCTGCCCGTGCGGGGTGTAGATTAAAAGCTGACGAGTTGTAGATCGCTTCCCCGAACTACAGGAAAACAGCAACAGGGCCATGAGAATCGTGACCAGCAGGAGCGCGCCTCGCCTGGCGGTCCGGGTCCGCACATTTCCAGCATTCTTTTTTTGTTGCGTTAAATGCATTTCAGCTCGCAGCTGACAGTCGCTTGAGAAATCGCAGAGCAGCGTCATGCTAGCACATCTCGAATAATGCCTCAGGGGCGGGGTGGCCTTGCGACTGAAATTGGCGCTTCATGAGATAGGGCGTAGAATAGCTACGTGACGACTACTTTGAAGAGAAGAATTTTTCGCGCCGGCAGCTGGCACGTGATCAAGCGCGCGATTAAACTGGTTCCTGTCGCCGGTTCCGTTTTTGCTGTCGGGCTGGCCGGCTATGAAATAAGGAAGAAGGGCTTGATTGCCGGCGTGGTCCATGTCGGACTCGATGTGATTCCGGTGGTGGGAGCCACCAAGAACGTCGTCGAAATCTTCACGGGCGATCTGATTCCTGACAAGAAGCTCCAGCCCGACAAGACGGCCGGGCTGGAGTAAGAATCAGACCGAGCTTAGGCGTGCAATGGTGGCAGACCGCAGGCCTGCGGGCGCGCTTTCTGATAGGCATCGCCGAGGCGCAGCAGGGTCGGTTCAGACCAGTATGGACCAAGAAGCTGAAACCCAATCGGCAATCCTGCCGCAGACAAGCCGCAGGGAACGCTCATCCCGGGAATGCCGGCGAGGTTAGCCGTCACCGTGTAAATATCGCTCAAATACATCGATAGCGGATCATCCACCTTTTCCCCGATCATGAAAGCGGTAGTTGGCGCCGTCGGAGTGATAATCGCATCGCAGGCTTCAAAGGCCCGGCGAAAGTCATTACGCAAGAGCGTACGAACCTGCTGCGCTTTATGGTAATAGGCCTCATAATACCCAGCCGACAACACGTAGGTGCCGAGCATGATGCGGCGTTTTACTTCCGGCCCGAATCCCTCCTCACGCGACCGCCGGTACATCGACCGCAATTCGTTTGCCTCTTTCGCTCGGAAGCCATAACGCACGCCATCGAAACGGGCCAGATTAGATGAAGCCTCGGCGGTAGCTATGATGTAGTAGACCGCAATAGCGTACCGGGCATGCGGGAGATCAACCTCGACAATTTCGGCGCCGAGATCGCGGTAAACCTGCACCGTGGCTTCCACCGCGGCGCGCACTTCCGCGTCAAGCCCCTCGCCAAATAATGCTCGGGGGAAACCAATCCGCAGATCCTTAACGACTGCGTTCAAGCCAGCGGCGTAGTCGGGGACGGGCACCTCAGCGGTGGTGGCGTCATGGCTGTCACGGCCGGCGATCACTCCCAGGACCCTGGCCACGTCACCCACACTGCGTCCAAAAACCCCCACCTGATCCAATGACGATGCGAAGGCCACCAAACCGTATCGTGAATTCCGGCCGTAGGTTGGTTTGAGTCCCACTACGCCACATAAAGATGCCGGTTGGCGCACTGAACCTCCAGTATCCGAACCGAGCGCTACCGGAACAATGCCGGCCGCCACAGCGGCCGCCGAACCACCTGAAGAGCCTCCGGGCACGCGCGCGGTGTCCCAGGGATTTTTCACTGTTCCGAAGGCAGAGTTCTCATTGGAGGAACCCATCGCGAATTCATCGCAGTTTGTCTTGCCGATAATCACCGCGCCGGCAGCGAGCAATCGGTCAACAACGGTAGCGTTGTAAGGTGGATGATAGTCGCCAAGAATTCGTGAGCCGCAGGAAGTCTGCAGACCGCGTACACAGATGTTGTCCTTGATGGCTATGGGAATACCGGCCAATGCCGCGCCCTCAGTTCCCTGCGTTTCTATTTCAGCAGCGCGAGCCAACGCTCCCTGGCGATCAATCTTGAGAAAGGCGTTCAGGGAACCATTCAGTTCTTCGGCGGCGGTCACCGCCGTCTCGACAACAGAACGCACGCTGGTCGCGCCCTGGGAGATGTGCCTGTGAATTTGATCGATGGTCTCGCAGTTAATCATTGCTTCTGGCCTGATTTGAGCTGCTGCTTTACAAGACCTTCGGGACGCGAAAATGGCCCGCGGCCGGGTCGGGCGCTTCCTCCAACGCTACCTCTTGCCCCAGCGAGGGGGCCACGACGTCCGCGCGCGTTGAGTCGGTGCGCTCGCCCTCGGGCGTCAACCCTCCGAGGGCGGGCAGGATGTTGCTGGTGTCAATTTCGTTGAGCTGCTCAACATAGGTCACGATTTCGGCTATCTGGGGCGCAAAGAGTTGGACTTCCCTGCGACTGATTTCCAGGTGCGCAAGCTGTGCGATTTTTACAATGTCTGATTCGTTGATTGGCATGTGTTCCTGGTGGCGACGCGTCAGGGTTCCGTCGGAATCTGGTTCTGCTCTGCCGCTTCGCGCCGCCGCACGCAACTGCTGGCCGCACCCAGAAAAGAGCGGCGCAGATCCGGGTCGTGAATCGCAGCGGCAGCGGCAACCAGTTCCAGGGAGATGGTTTGTGAGTTCGCGGGCGTGGCGCGTACTGCCTGCGCTGGATTCTGTTCGCGACCGGCCTCGACTGTTTGTGGCTCGACGCGAAACTCAATGAACTTCACAGCGCCCTTTCCGAGCAGCGAATTCAAGCGAAATAGAAATTGGCCGCTCAGCGATTCAAGTTGGCGTTGCCAGACTGAGTCTATGACGGCCACTATGAGCGTTTGTTTGCGGAGCCGGGTGGCCACCGTTTGCCATCTCAGCCCCTTACCAGCGACATGATTCCACGCCGCGAAGGCGGCGGCCTCAATTACCTCTTCCGCTCCGTCAGCAGCCTGCACCACAGCCGGCAATGCGTTAATCAATTGATCCATTCCGAGTTGTTCCCGAGATCCGGTCCGATTTGTAATTCGTACGCTTCAATTTACAATCACCGATCGCAAACCGCAATTGCATGGAGTGTCAGTCTAGCGGACGAGCGAGAGGAGCGACAAGCAGCAGTGAATAAGAGTAAAGAGTTTACGGTGTTCCGAGAGCCTTTGATCTTAGCATCCAGCAGTCCGCGTCGAGCAGAAATTCTGCGTGCGGTCGGCTGGTCCTTTGAAACAACAGCGCCCAATATCGACGAAACTCGTGCGCTCGATGAGGGCCCGGCGAGTTATGTCAAGCGCCTCGCGCGCCTGAAGGCCGCGGCCGTAGCGGCCCGGCAACCCGAAGGGTTAGTGTTGGGCGCCGACACCGTTGTATTGCTTGAAGGAGAGATTCTTGGCCAGCCGCAGGACGATCAGGATGCCGGACGGATGCTGCGACTCCTGAGCGGAAAATGGCATGAAGTGCTCACCGGCGTGGCCCTGGTTCGGGCTGGAGCTGACGGCTGTTCAGTGGTGGACCATGAGACGACGCGCGTGCGGTTTGCCGAGATGTCTGAAGACGAGATTGATTGGTATCTAAAAACCGGAGAGCCGGCTGGAAAGGCCGGCGCCTATGCAGTTCAGGGCCGCGCTGCGCTTTTCATTGAAGAGATTCAGGGTGATTATTTTAATGTCGTAGGCCTGCCGGTAAGGCTTGTGTATGCCCTGGCGCAGAGCGTGTAACTACAAAGGAAGGGCCGCCCCGGAAAATGAGGGACGGCACGGTCTGCTGATTCGTTGGATTTGCTTAGAGAATCTGGTCCAGTTTCTTTGCCAGTTGCCCGGCCAGATTGCCTTCGGGATCAATGCCCTTGATCGGTTCACCCACCGGATTTCCCTGCTTATCCAGGATCACCACCGATGGCAATTCATCGGCGTTTAACTTCCTGGAAACTACGCCATCGGGATCGCGTAGAACAGTCACTGACAGACTAAACTTTTTCACGAAACCACGCAGTTGGGCGTCGGAGGCGTAATTTTTTGACTTCGTGTTTTCCGATTCCGTGCTTACCCAGTAAACCACTACGCCGCGATTGCTGTATTCATCAGCGAGCTTCTTAACGCTCTGCAATTGCGTCCGAGAGAGCGGCAGCCAGGAAGCGCCAAACGCCAGGACCACAACCTCGCCCCGCAGGCTTTCGGAAGTGATTGTCTGGCCGTCAATCGAACGGAGTGAGAATTCTGCCGGACCGGAGGCTTTTTGTCCCAGGCCGATGGAGCCCACGCCGAGCATTACCGCGAGCGCTAAACCTGCGCGGACCTTTTCATTGAATCTCAACATCTGCGCTCCTTTGTCGCCTTCGAGGCGTCACCAACAACCAGGCTGAGTCGTTAGAATAACGACTACGCCACCTTAGATGATGCTCGGGGCCCATTCGTTACGGACTTTTTGGCCAGGAGCTTAAATGCCTAACTCCACGATAGTTCTGGAGGTTCTCGACCGATAACCTCGCGATATAGGGAACGGTAATCATCCCACGTGTCAATGTCGCGCGCAACAAAGGGCGACTTGACCGGAACGCGCCTGACCTGTCCGCGGTGGGCGTCAAACAGCGAGCGCAGACCTCGCTCCGGTTCGAGGTGCAGCAGTTCGTCTCGAAAGCTTAGGTCCACCAGAACAGGGTGCCCGCCGCGCCCCTGGTACTCAGGCAGCAGCAGTTTTGCCGCCCCTGTCCGCCAATGGTCCAGGAGTTCGACAACGACTTCAGCCGGGACCGCGGGATAGTCAGCTGGAGTGATGAAAGTAACCCGGCTGTCGCCGCGTAGTTTACGCACGCCGCAAGCAATGGATTCACTCATTTCACTTTTGGGATTAGGATTTAGGGCAAACTGGACCTGTCGATCTTTCAGACTCGTCTTTAGTTCTGCAGCTTGATGCCCCAGTACGACAACAATTGTCTGTACGCCGCCTGCGGTAAGGTAATCGATACAGTTCTCAATGACTGTCTTATCGCCAAAGGGCAGGAGAGGTTTGCAGGTCCCCATGCGCTGGGATTGGCCCGCAGCGAGAACAATAGCGGCGATGTTGGATGTGGGTCTTTGGTCTTTGGTTTTTGGTCTTTGGCTGTTTGATTGGAAGGACATTTAGTGTTGCGAAGGAGACCAAAGACCAAAGACCAAAGACCAAAGACCAAAGACCAAAGACCAAAGACCAAAGACCAAAGACCACTATACTTACTTGTGCGCAGCCAACTCCTGTAACGCCCGGGTCGCATACTGCCGCGCCATCTGCTTGCGCCAATTCATCACAAAGTCAGTATTGTCGAGTGGGCGGGCCCTGACGTAACAGGCTTCCGCGGCAGCCTGGATATGTTCCTCATCGAAAGGATTTCCAATCAACGCGGTCGCGGCTTCCGAAACTTCCAGGGGCGCGGGAGCGATACCACCGAGTACGAGTCTCGCTGCTTTCACGCCTCCTGCCGCATCGGTTTGCACCCAGGCAGCCACGCCCAGCACCGGGAAATCAAACGCGCCGCGCCGGCGCAGCTTTTGATACGACGCGCGCCAGCCGTTAGTCGGCGGTAGCTGGATGTCGACCAGCAATTCATCCGGACGTTTTTTCAAATATTCAATGCCATCGTCGTTGTAGAAGCCCGCTGCGTCTATGACCCGTTCGCCAAGCGTCGACGCCAAACGAAACCGGGCGCCAATGGCCACCATCACCGGCACCAGGTCCGACGATTGCACCGCCCAGCACTTTGAACTTCCCGGCGCGACCCAGCAAACATCGCCGTCTTTCTTCAGACAAAAGTTTATGCCCTTGCGCCATTCGTAATTCTGATCGTAGTAGTTGCAGCGCGTGTCCAACAGTAGATTGCCGCCGATGGTTCCCATGTTGCGCAGGATCGGCGTCGAGATTGTGCGCGCTGCGTTTACGATGACCGGATAGTCGCGCTGGATGATGGGATGCTCGATGAGGTCGGTGAGCGTCACTGAAGCCCCGATGCTAACGCCTGACGGACCATCCCCAGCGATCTGATTTAGCGGCTGCAGACGCATCACCGAGATTACGGTCCGCGGGGTTTGCTGGAGCCGCTTCATGTTCGGGTAGAGATCTGTTCCTCCCGCTACAAACTGCGCAGTCGGCCCCAGGTCGCCGGCAGTCTGTACCGCCTCCGCGATAGTACGCGGCACGCGGTATTCAAATTTGGGAAGTCGCATCATGGAGGTTTGAGTCAGGCTCTCTTCTTCTCGTCAATTTTCAACTCAGGATGGCGTGCGAGGAAGCCGCCGCGTTTCACCTTATAGCGCCCGGGTCTGAGCATGTCATCGTCAGTCCAGCCGCGCTTTAAGCCTGCTTCATAATCCTCCTGCGTGACACAAGTTCGACCTCTTCGGACGCTGGCTCAGACTTTTCATCTTTCTTGTTCTTCATATAACTTCCTTTCCGACAGTGTCGGAGGCCGGGCCGAGATGATCCGAATTACGTTGCCTAGTCGTTCGGCAAAGACGACAAACAAGATCCGGCAGGAGTCGCGCGTCAAGCAGCCACAAGCGCAAGGTTAAAACGCAGCTTCACAATCTGGTTGCGGTCGGTGATGTCAGTTTCAGCTTTGACCTTTCCGGTTTCATCGACGAATTCAATAATGAACCCAGCCGGATGATCGGCCGTCGATCCCAATACCTGAACCACGGTGCCAACGTCTCCCCGATGCAGATCAGCCTCTGGCTGATCAACTAAGAGCACCACGAGATCGTTTTCATGAATATCATCCATTGTCGTTCACCTCTCACTTCACGTAACAACTGGTCAACCCCGGGAAGTCGGTGCCAAATTCTATTATCCAAGAGAACCTGACGACAGCCGACCTCCCCTTGTATTCAAGTACGGAGTCTATTACATACTTGGCGCCGAATACAGAGGCCGTACCTAGTCTGGCATCGTCACCTAATGCTGTCTCAAGCGCCCGTTCGCGCAACCATTCAGCATCCTTTAGCGTGATTCCAAGTGCCGCCCTGAAAACTCTAGCCTTGTGTCTGCCCACGGGATGGTTCGGATTGAGGCTGTAGTCGCGCAGCTTTCAATCTCAACGAGCGCCTTGTGTGAGTTCGGTAAGCGCACAATTAACCAAATGAAGAGGACTACGAATGCACCGCAACCCGGGGCAGCTCGCGGCCATCGCCACCTTCAGCGGGTGTCAAAATGCGCTGCGATTCGGGCCAATCGACCGTGGGAACCGAGGTCGGGCCGAAACGCCCCTCGCGGCCATTGCTCTTTTCGCGCAGCGCTTTCAGGACTTTTTCGGGCGTGAGCGGCACTTCGTCGATGCGCACACCGACGGCGTTATAGACGGCGTTGGCCACGGCGGGCGGGACGGGAAGGAGCGGCCCCTGCCCCACTTCCTTGGCTCCAAATGGTCCATTGGGATCCGGGTCTTCGATCAAGTAGGTCTTGACGTCACACATCTCCATGGTGGTCGGACTCTTGTACTCGAGCATCGAGGGAAACTTGTGCACCAGATTCCGATTTGCGCGGTAGGTCATCTCTTCCATCAGAATCTCGCCCAGACCCATGTACACCCCGCCCTCGACCTGGCCCATTACCAGCACTGGGTTAATCGACTGCCCAATGTCATGGCCGATCCAGATGCGTTCGACGGTGACGATTCCAGTTGCCGGATCGACGTCAACTTCGGCAATCGCGGCGGAGTAGCTGTAGGCCGGGGAGGGACCAACACCGGCACCTTTGTACTTGCCCGGCGAGCGCGGTGGCGAATATGAACCCACCGTGCCGATTGTGCCGAACTTCGATTCGGCCAATACGACGGCTTCGGCAAAGGTGACACCAACTTCAGGATTCTCCACATCAAACACGCGACGTTCGGCGAGAGATAGGTTCTCAATCGGCACGCCGAGCTTTTCCGCTACGGCCAGGACCAGCAATTCGCGCGCGCGTTCCGCGGCCTGCACGGCGGCGTTACCCGTCATCAAGGTGACGCGGCTGGAATAACTGCCCAGATCAACTGGCGTCAAATCCGTATCGGCGGTCACCACGCGAATGTCGAAGGGGTCGATGCCCAGGACTTCGGCCACTATGTAAGCCAGAACCGAATCGGAACCCTGCCCGATGTCGGTCGAGCCGCACATCACGCAAACCCCGCCCTGCCGATCGAGCCGCAGTTGCACCCCCGATTGCGGCATGTTGTTCCAGTAGATTGGCAAACCGGCGCCGCAGATGTACGAGCTGCAGGCGATTCCAATGCCCTTGCCGAAGGGCAGCCTGCGCCTGCTTTGGTCCCAGCCCGAAAACTTGTTTTGCCAGTCGGAACCCGCAACTACCTTGTCGATGCACTTGCCCAGGCCCATGCTGCCGACCCGCAAATAGTTGGCGGTCACTGAATACGGCTTGACCAGGTGCTGCCGGCGCATCGCGGCCGGATCCAGCTTCAAATCTTCCGCGATCTTGTCGAGCTGTACTTCGAGGGCATAACGCGGCTGCGGCGTGCCGTGGCCGCGCTTTGGCCCACAGGGTGGTTTGTTAGTAAAGGCGCGCAGGCCCTGAAATTTGTAGCGCGGCACATCGTAGGTGACGGTTTGCAGCGCGCCGGTATAGAAGGTGCTCGCGACGCCATAGCTGCCATAAGCGCCGCCGTCCAGAAACGACTGAAAGTGCATCGCGGTGATGGCGCCATCTTTTTTCACGCCTGTCTTCACATGCATGAGCACGGGATGGCGACCGCGATGACAGTAAAAAACTTCCTCGCGTGTCAAAGTGTTTTTCACCGGCCGGCCGGTGATCATCGCGAGCTTGCAAACGACTACTTCATGATTAAAAGGATCGCTCTTGCCCCCAAAGCCACCGCCGTTGGGCGTGGCGATCACGCGAATATGACTGGCGGCGAGACCCAGAACCTTCGTCAAAGCTCGATGCACGTAGTGCGGCGTTTGTGTCGAACTCCAGAGCGTCAGTTTTTCGTCGCTGTCAAAATGGGCCAGGGCTGCGTGCTGTTCCAGGGGCAGGTGCGTGTTGCCTTCGTAGAAAAATGTGTCTTCGCGAATCAAGTCGGCCTCGGCGAAGCCTTCGTTGACGTCGCCAAACTCGAGGGAAACTTTCTTGTGAACATTGCCCCCGTCGCCATATTCGTGAATGCGCGGCTCGTCAATCAAAATCGCTTCATCAATCGAAGCGATGGTCGGAAGCGCCTCGTATTCGACTGCGAGCAGATTCATCGCGGCGAAAGCGATCTCTTCGTCAATTGCTGCTACTGCGGCAACCGGATCGCCGATGAAGCGCACCTTGTCGATGCACAACGCATGCTCGTCCTGGCTGACCGGAAGAATGCCGTAAGAGATCGGCAAATCGCTGCCTGTAATAATCGCTATGACGCCAGGCAGAGCGGCGGCTTTTGCTGTGTCAATGCTCTTGATGAGGGCATGGGGAACGTGGCTGCGCAGGATCTTGCAGAACAACATGCGCGGTAACACGATGTCGTCGGCAAACTTGGTTTGCCCGGTACACTTGGCGCGCGCATCTACCTTGCGAAAAGGTTTGCCGACTACGTTTAGTTGTTTTTCTTTATGGTTTCCAGACATCAAGACGATTTCCCGCAGAACTCAACGTGGCCAGGTGAGACGATTTCATTCACAGCCGTACAGGCTCTCGCGCGGCAATGCAAACGCTTCGCCCCGCAGGCGCGCCGCAGCCAGTTCGACTGCTTCATAGATCTTGATATAGCCCGTGCAACGGCAGAGGTTCCCGGACAATGCTTCCCTGATCTCGTCCCGCGAAGGATTTGGTTTTCGGTCCAATAACTCTTTGGCCGCCAGCAGGAATCCAGGCGAGCAGTAACCGCATTGGGCCGCTCCCAGATCCGCGAAGGTGTCCTGCAGTGGATGAAGCGTTGCGCCGTCGGCCATTCCTTCGATGCTGGTTACTTCGCGATCTTCTGCGTCAACACCGAGCATCAGGCAGGAAAGAATTGAACGTCCGTCAACGAGCACCGTGCAGGTGCCGCACTCACCCAATTCACAGCCGTGTTTGGTGCCCGTTAGATTTAGATCCTCGCGCAGGACTTCCAACAGAGTTTTGTGGGGCGCGAAGGCGACTTCGGTCTCTTCGCCGTTTAACCTGAACTTGATGTGTGCCTTCTGTTTCATTGCTCTTAACTGGAGGGAACAGCTGACGGCAGTCTTCCGCAGCGGCAAGCGGGCGAAGACTAACCCTTGGTGTTCGCCAGATCCTTCTTCTTTCCACCGCTGTTCAGCACGATATTATCAATCAAGCGTGTCTTGCCGATGAAGACGGCCATCGTGATCAGGACCGGTTGATCGTCGAGCTTTTCCAGCTTATCAAGACTCTCAGTATTGGATACGTTCACATATTCCAAACGCGCCCGTGGTTCCAACTCCACTGTCTTGCGAACGATGTCGGCGAGTTTGCTCCCGCTGCGCTCGCCGGCCTTGTAAGCTTCACGCGCCTTCAGCAGCGCGCCGTAAATTACCTTCGCGGCTTCACGCTCTTCAGCGCTGAGATAGGTGTTTCGCGAAGACATGGCCATTCCGGAATCTTCGCGGACAGTGGGCAATACTACAATCTCTGTGTCAAAAGCGAGGTCTCGCACCAGCCGTTTGATCACGAGGGATTGCTGTGCATCCTTCTGTCCAAAAAAAGCAAAATCAGGGCGAACAGTATTCAGCAAAACAGTCACGACTGTAGCGACGCCGCGGAAATGGCCAGGGCGCGACACGCCTTCAAGCTGATCAGACAAACCCTCCACCGTTATGTAGGTGGCATAGCCCCGAGGGTACATTTCTTCGGGGGTGGGCACAAAGATGTAGTCGACGTTGTAGTCGGTCAATAGTGCAGTATCTTTGGTCAGGTCGCGCGGGTAGTGATCGAAATCTTCTGTGGGTCCGAATTGCGTCGGGTTAACAAAGACAGACACCACGACGACGTCGCACATCTGACGTGCTTCTTTGACCAGGCTCAGGTGGCCTTCGTGCAGCGCGCCCATAGTTGGCACTAGCCCAATACTCTTGTCCTGCTCGCGGCGGATTTTGCGCGCGACGGAGCTCATGCGCTGGCGGCGATTTATTATCTCCATAGGTGTTTCGGGAAGAGTCAGGATTTCCCTGATTTGGATTTCCGCGGCGCCGTGATGTGCAGTTCATCCGCTGCTTCGGCAGGAAGTCCATAGGACTCAGCGTCCGAAGGATAGGTGCCACCGCGGACATCATCGGCAAAACGGCTGACCGCATCTGTAATTGTCTGGTGCAGGTCCGCATAAGGACGCACAAACCGCGCCTGCTTGCCGAATGAAAGACCCAACATGTCGTGCAGTACCAGCACCTGAATATCGCAATGGACACCGGCGCCAATCCCGATAGTTGGAATGCTGAGACTTTCGGTAATCAGTTGCGCAATCTCGCGGGGAACGACTTCCAGAACCAGTGCGAAGGCGCCGGCGTCTTCCATGGCGCGCGCGTCATCCAGTAACTGGCGGGCGGCGCTGGCTGTTTTGCCCTGCACGCGATACGCGCCCAGCTTATTAATCGACTGGGGCGTCAGGCCAATATGGCCCATCACTGCCACTTCTTCGTCGACCAGTCGTTTGACCAGTTGGACACGTTTGTGCCCACCTTCTAATTTCACCGCTTCGGCTCCGCCTTCCTTAACCAGGCGCAAAGCATTCTTAACCGCGTCATCAGGTCCCGTATGAAACGATCCGTAGGGCATGTCGGCCACCAGCAGAGCCCGTTGTACGGCCCGCCGCACAGCTTTGACATGCGTGAGCATCTCTTCAAGCGTCACCGGCACGGTATTGCCGTAACCCAGCACGACATTCCCCAGGCTGTCACCTACGAGAATGATGTCGATGCCCGCCTCGTCAACCAGACGGGCCGTGGGATAATCGTAGGCCGTCAGACAAACGAGCTTTTCACCGCGTTCTTTGCTGGCTCGCAGGGATGGGGCAGAAACTTTTTCGGGACGTTCAGGTTTCAAATACGGCATGATTTAACTCCCTGATTATAGGGTTGGGGCAGAAATGCCGCCAAAACTGGGAAGCCTGGTGATGTGCAAGGCATGCTTAACAAGGGCGGACATTATAACGGGAAACTATTGAAAAGGGGAAAAGTAAGCAGACCCCCTGTTTGCTAATCGGACTTCTCCATTTCGCCTCGGGCGCTCTTTGCTTATCTAAACCTGCCGATAATTCATAATCTTGTTAGCGGCGTGAATTCTTATGTCGCAATATCTTTTGCGTGAGCCAGGAAACAAGGGAGGCGAGCATCAGGATGATGAGGGCCATGCCCGCGTAACTCTTACTTAGATTGAAGGCGAGGCCCCAGCTTCCAGCTCCAAGGTCATCAGCAGGACCGTTAAGAATCAGGAACGCGCCTCCACGGAAGAGGAGGACAACCGGAACCGAGAAGACCAGGACCATCACTCCCAGGGCCGCCGCCGTTGCAGTTGTGCGTTTCATTTAGGCTCAGGGTGCAAGGCCGGCTTCATGTTTGTTATGGGCGGCTGCCAAAGTCGCACCTCAGAATGATCCGTGGTGGTGGCCAGCAACTGCCGGATTGTCATCTGCAGAACGGGGTGAACCAGTTGCGGACAAAGCTCAGCCAGCGGTGCCAGCACGAAGCGACGTTCATGAAAGCGTGGATGAGGTAGAGTGAGGATCGCCGTCGATTGCACCCTGTTTCCATGCATTAGTAAATCGAGATCAATGCTGCGCGGTCCCCGCTCGACTTCGCGCGTCCGTCCCAACTCCAGCTCAATTTTCAACAAAATTGCCATCAGCTGATCTGAGGAAGTCAATCCATTCCCGTTCAATTCGGCGACCATATTCAGAAAGGCCGGCTGCGCGAATGTTTCAAACGGTGCCGTCTCGTAAACGGAAGATAAACGGATGATCTCCAGCCCCGCCTCCATCATGCTGCGCACAGCCAGCAGCAGGTTTCCGGCGCGATCACCAAGGTTGGATCCGAGGCCAATATAAACATTTTCGGGGTGAGTCGTGGCGGCTGACATTATGATTGAAATCTGTTCCTGGTTCTTTGCTCTTTGCTTTCGACATCATACTTGAACCCTTTGACGATGCTTAATATTCTTAGCACTCAAGAAACCAAAAACAAAGGCCAAAGAACAATGAACAGCTTTGCAGCCGGACTGTGCTACACTCGCGCGTCGCAGTCGGGTACCCAGGGTTGACTTATTCCAGTGAGGCCTGGCGCTAAACAGGGCGCGGCATCCGGGCGGGTAACAGAGCCCCGTCAATACAAAAATGGCTCGCAGAAGATTTCGCAGCAACCAGCGGCACGAACCGAACACTGAACGTTCCTTCCAGGAATACGTTCTCTCAACTCCAGCCCCGCAAACCTCCCGAACTGAACTGCTGCGTTTGGTGCGCGGCGGTGAAGATACCTTTCTCGAGCTCAAGGTAAAACTCTCGAATTCGGAAAAAATCGCCCAGGAAATAATTGCCTTAGCCAACACTGGCGGTGGCGTGATGGTCTTCGGCGTGAACGACCAGATGCGTATCGAAGGTGTCGATGATCCTGAAAGCGTTCAGGATGAACTGGTCCGCATCTGTCGCGATGAAATCCAGCCGAGCCTGGTCCCGTTCATTGATCGCATTGCCTTCGATAGCGGACGGCGGGTTGTGGCGCTCGATATTGAAGGCAAGCGCCGGCCGTACCGCACTCGCGACGGGCGCTTCTACCTGCGCATCGGTTCAGAGAAAAGGGAGGCCACGCGGGAAGAGTTGTCGGCCCTTTTGGACGAGGCGCGGCCCCTGCGTTACGAGAATGTGCCGGCGCTGGGCGCAGGTTTCGCGGACATTGACGAGGCGCTGGTCTGGAGTTTCGTACGCGAATTCGAAGGCGATGGCTTCGATGAACTGGGCACCAATGGTTATCCAACGAAACTGGTGCTGGAAAGAGATCTTTTGCTCACCGCAAGTTCCGGCGGCGAGCCGGTCCCTACTGTTGCCGCCCTACTGTTGTTCGGCCGTGATGAGCGCGTTGCCGAACTTCTGCCGCGTGCCAACGTGGTGGCAACCAGGTTCGCGGGGGACTCTATTCAGGCGCCGGTGATCGAACGCGTAGTGTTGTCCGGGAACCTGCTGACGCTTTTCGAAACCACTCAGCGTTTCATAGCCCGCTACTGTGATTTGTGGGACACTCGTCCACGCAATTTTCCTGGCAGCGAGACAGGGGAGAGCCCGGTAGCGGCGCGGGCAAATTATCAACGTGGCGCGCTGCTTGAAGCAGTAGCCAACATGCTTATTCATCGGGACCTGGCGTTGCGAGAACAAACAACTCGATTGCAAATATTTGACCGTGGGCTGGAACTCATCAATCCGCGCCGCTCACTGGGCTTTTCACCAACAGCCCAAAAGGCGATCCGGTACGGAGTGCCCCAGGAATTGAACCCACAACTCCATGCGATCTTTAAGAGTCCGGCCTATGGATTGAAACTGACCGGCGGTGGATTGCCGGCCCTGCTGCGAAGCGCCCGCGAGTTTGCCGGGCGGCGAGTGGAGATCGTCGCCTTCAACGACGAGTTTCGTCTAAGGATGTTTGGTGTGTAACTTGAACCGTTTCGTCGTGCCTTGGCAGCTGCATTTCTTTACGACCATCGCAAACTATACAGTCTGTACAGAAGAACATGATCAGACCATTCCAGGGAATCAAGCCAGTTGTTCATCCCACCTCATTTGTTGAAGACAGCGCCCAGGTAATTGGCGATGTACATATCGGTGAGCAATCGTCCATCTGGTTCAACACAGTAGTGCGTGGTGACGTGCACTTTATTCGCATCGGCAACCGCACTAACGTTCAGGACAATTCCGTCATCCACGTGCGCAATGGCACCTGTCCCACGATATTGGAAGATGAAGTAACCGTTGGCCACAGTGTGACTCTGCACGGTTGCCACGTTGAACGCGGTTCGTTGATCGGGATCGGCTCGATACTGCTCGACGATGTGCGTGTTGGAGAGTATTCGCTTGTCGCCGCCGGCGCGGTGGTCGCACCCGGGACAATCATCCCGCCGCGCTCGCTGGTGATGGGGATGCCGGCGCGCATCAAGCGAACCTTGTCGGCGGAGGAAGTCGCGGGCCTGGATGTGTTCTGGAAAAACTATGTAGAGTTGTTAAAGCTGTACCTGAGTAACGCTGACTGTTAGTTTGCGAACCCGTTTCCTGCCTCGCCGATCTACGAGCAACCTAACAGTTTGCCTTTCCTTGGTAATGACCTTTTCGGGTTATGATGACGCGACAAATTTCATTCGCTTAGTTATGTGGCCGGACGCAGACTGCCAGTTGCGTTACTTGAATTAAGCACTCGATGCCTGCAAACAAAACACAACCAGCGCGCGGCATGCGCGATTTTCTCCCGGCTGATGTCCGCCGCCGGGAGTATGTCATCGGCGTTATCAAAGAAGTCTACGAGCGCTACGGTTTTGAGCCGCTGGAAACTCCGGCGGTGGAGAATATCGAAACGCTGCTGGGCAAATATGGCGAGGAAGGGAATCAGCTGATCTTCAAGATACTAAAACGCGGGGTCCATGAAAGCACAGGTGAAGCCGATCTGGCCCTGCGCTATGACCTGACAGTGCCCCTGGCCCGTGTCGTCGCCGAATACCGCGACAAGCTGCCCAGGTTTTTCAAGCGTTACCAGATTCAGCCCGTCTGGCGTGCCGATCGGCCGGCGCGTGGACGATTTCGTGAATTCTACCAGTGTGATGTTGATGTGCTGGGATCGCACTCGATGGTAGTTGAAGCCGAGATCTGTGCGGCTGCCGGAGAAGCTCTAAGCAAACTTGGATTCAGCGATTTTGTGATTCGCCTGAATCATCGCCAGGTGCTCAGTGGAGTCCTGCAGGCAGCCGGCATTCCCGCGGAAAAACATGACGCAACCCTGATCGCCCTGGACAAACTGGACAAGATAGGCCGCGCCGGAGTCAGGCAAGAGTTTCTCGAGCGTGCTGTCGAAGACCAGCCCGGGGAGCGGTTGTTGGATTTTTTTGGTGAGCTCAACTCACTGGAGCACGCCGCCGCTATCGCCGAAGGCGACGAGCCGGAAAAGAAACAAGCCGCCTTGAACGCTGCTATTCTGGGTCGTCTGATCGAATTTTTGGGCAGCAATGAAACCGGCGCCGGCGGCGTCGAGGAGCTTCGCCTGATTTTGTCCCATGCATCGGCCCTCGGGATCGCTGCGCGGATCAGAATTGAACCAAGCCTGGCGCGCGGACTTTCTTATTACACGGGCGCCATCCTTGAAATCGCGGTTCCCGATCTGGCTGGGAGTCTCGGCGGCGGAGGTCGCTATGACAACCTGGTCGGAATGTTCCTGGGTGAGGATGTCCCTGCGTGTGGTTTCTCGCTCGGCTTGGAACGAATCATCGTGGTGATGACTGAGCGCGAGATGTTTCCGCCTGATCTGGTCAGTTCGGCGGCGGATGTGATGGTTACAATCTGGAATGAAAATTCAGTAGGCGAATCGATCGCGCTTTCGCAGGAGCTACGCAGCGCCGGCCTGCGGGTCGATTTGTATCCGGACGCGGACAAAGTCGGTAAGCAGTTCAAGTACGCTTCCGCGCGTGGTATTCGATTCGTCGCCGTCCTCGGTGACGACGAACGGGCCCGTGGTGAAGTCGCCATCAAGGAAATGACATCGGGCGAACAGCGAAACGTGAAGCGCCATGAAGTTGCAGACGCAATACGCGTTGGACTGAAACGCGAGTAACCAGCCGAGGGGCAGGCGACAAGCATAAAGCCTGGGGCGTTAAGCCCCCAGCGGCTTCCGAAACCAATCCGTCAACGTCCTGGGGCTCACGCCCCAGTCTTTATGCTGCCACCTGCTTCGCCGGTTAGAATCAAGGAGTTCCCATGGAGCAATCACTGGCTCAGCAGTACCTCGAAGACGCAGTCGGTTCCTTCCGTGCGTACAAGAAACTGGCCGAAAAGGCGCTCGATCAACTTAAGGATGAAGAGTACCTGGTCACCCTCGATGCGGAATCTAATAGCGTGGCGGTGATCATGAAGCACATGGCCGGGAACATGCTCTCGCGTTGGACCGATTTCCTAATCAGTGACGGCGAGAAGCCCGATCGCAATCGTGACCAGGAATTTGTGATCGCGCCCGAAACAACCACAGCCGAGTTGCGCGCTTACTGGGAGCGCGGCTGGCAGTGTCTGTTTACTGCCCTGGAGCCTTTGCAGCCTGACGATTTTGCGAAGCAGGTTCTGATTCGCGGCGAGCCGCACACCATCGTTCAGGCTATCAACCGGCAGTTGGCCCATTACTCTTATCACATCGGGCAGATAGCTTTTTTGGCGAAACATTTTCGTTCTTCCGCCTGGCGGTCGCTCACCATTCCTCGCAATCGGTCGGCAGATTTCAATCAGCACCTGGATACGAAGTCGCATCAGCCGGCAGCCACCGAAGATCGATTCGAGGCGGCAGCAGCTTTCGCCCGAAACTCGGAAGATCAAGACAACTAGCTGCAGGCGTTTGGAATACCGCCTTCAGTCGGGTTGTTTCCCGGATCAGTCGGAACGCGGATCGTAAATTATCGTGGTCAAGTTCGATACTCTGAACGCTTCGTAACCGGAGGATTAACGATATGTTCCTGGGCCTGCGCACCGCTATCTATCACATTGAAGACGTGGCTAAAGCCAGGGATTGGTACGCTGCGGTCCTCGGCTGCGAACCATATTTCGATGAACCATTTTATGTGGGCTTCAACGTCGGCGGTTATGAACTCGGTCTGCACCCCGGCGGTGGGGAGGCGGCCGCCAAAGCCGACGGCGTTGTTGCCTACTGGGGAGTAGAGAACGCCGAGGCTGCTGCGCAACGCCTGCTGGAGTTGGGGGCCAGCAAGCACGAGGATGTTCAGGACGTCGGCGGTGGTATCAAAGTGGCCACTGTAAAGGACCCGTTCGGTAACACGTTTGGAATCATCGAAAACCCTAACTTCAAATTGTGAAGGGCGCGCCGCAGCACGCAGACGGCTCGCTTACTTTCAACGAAGATGCCGATGAAAATCACAGCCCTGGGCCATGTGAATGTGACCGTAGCACCATCGTTGGAAGCGGCCGCGAAGTACTTCTATGGCACGGTCATGGGTCTCCAGGAAGTCCCCAAGCCGGCCGAATCAAGTGCTCGCGGTGGCGCTTGGTACCAGTTGGACCGAGTGCAGCTTCATCTGTCTCGTGAGGAAGCGATTGAAAATGAGGGCAGCAAACGTCACGTTTGTTATTTGGTCGAAGATCTGGTTGAAACCGAACGTCATTTCCGGAGTTGCGGCGTCGAGGTCATCGCCGACAGCAGGCCGCTACCTGACTCGCCACGATTTTATGTTCGAGATCCCGGCGGAAACCTTATTGAGGTTGCGCAGGATCGTCGATGAGAGCGGCAGGGACGCGAGGAGGAGGGACGCGGAGACGCGGTGAGGAGCGATGCGGGAGCAGGGACGCGGGAGGAGAGACGCGGGGATGCGGGGAGGGGTGACGCGGGGACATCTGACGTAGCCGGCGCGTTTCTGGCAAAGCATCATAACGTTGCGTGGTAAGTCCCCGCGTCCCTCCTCTCCGTGTCCCCGCGTCTTCCGTTCCCTCCGTGTCCCCGCGTTTTCCGTTCCCCCGCGTCTGCCGCTCCCCGTTTTAGGCCTTTTCCCCTATCTTTCGGTAGAATCAAGCCCATGCTTGATAATCTTGGAAATCTTGAACGGACACACTCGTGTGGCGCCCTGCGCAAAGAAGACGTCGGTAAGTCAGTTACCCTAATGGGCTGGGTGGCCCGGCGCCGCGATTTTGGGGTACTCACTTTTTTTGATCTGCGCGACCGCGACGGCATTACCCAGGTCGTCTTTAACGACGAAGACACTGGGGAGGCGCACAGCAAAGCTAAGGATGTGCGCGGCGAATACGTCATCGCAGTGGTTGGCAAAGTCGTCCTGCGTGATGAAAGTTCCCGCAACGCCAGGCTATCAACCGGCGAAGTCGAAGTCCGCGCCAGCGAACTGTTCATCCTGAACGATGCGCGCACACTCCCTTTTCAACTGGAAACAACAGGCTCAGAAGGCCTGGCCAGTGAAGATCTTCGTCTGAAATACCGCTACCTCGATCTCCGCCGGCCGCAGTTGCAGGCAAACCTCCGTCTCCGTCATCGCGTGGTCACCGAGATCAGGCGGTTTATGGATTCTCAGGGCTTCACTGAGATCGAGACTCCGATCCTGATTAAATCAACCCCGGAAGGAGCGCGCGATTACATCGTTCCTTCCCGCATTCAGCCTGGGCGGTTCTTTGCCCTGCCGCAGTCGCCACAACTTTTCAAACAGATTTGCATGATTGCGGGGCTGGACAAGTACTTTCAAATCGCCCGCTGTTTTCGTGATGAGGATTTGCGGGCTGACCGGCAGCCTGAGTTTACACAACTCGATGTGGAGTTGAGTTTCGCCAACACTGAGCAGATCTATCGCCTGATCGAAGGATTATTCCAGAACGTTTTTCGTTTGATCGGGGTGGAATTAGAGATTCCCTTTCCGCGCCATAGCTATGCCCAGGTCATGCAGCGCTGGGGTTCAGACAAGCCGGACCTGCGGATTGAGGGCATGGAACTAAGAGATCTTTCCGGGCCACTTCAGGGAACTACCTTCGCTCCCTACCAGGCAGTCTTGACGGCAGGTGGTGACATCAGAGGCATCGTCGTCAGGGGAGGCGCCGGCCTGTCACGAAAAGTGCTTGATGACCTGCAGGAATTTGCCCGGCGTTATGGTGCGGGCGCTCTCGCCTGGATCAAGCTTGGCGATGATCTCGGTTCGTCCCTGCTGAAAGCGCTGGGCGAAGACAAAGTCAAACAGGTGGCCGCTGCGGCAGGCGCCGCGCCCGGCGACGCAGTTTTGATCGTCGCTGGAAAGTCAAAAACGGTCACGGCCAGCCTCGGCGCCTTGCGCAATGAGATTGCGCGCCGCGAAAAATTGATTCGCGAAGGCGTGTTTGCACCATTGTGGGTAACCGAATTTCCCATGTTCGAGCACCACGAAGAGGATGGCCGCTACTACTCGATGCACCACCCCTTTACCTCCCCCCTTGATGACGACCTGCCGCTCTTGATCGAGGCGGTAGAGGCGGGTCAGCAGCATTTGTTCGGCAGGATTCGTGCCCGCGCTTACGATGCTGTGATCAATGGAGTGGAGGTAGCCGGAGGTTCGATTCGCATACACCGGCGTGACATTCAGCACATTGTTTTCAAGGCGCTGGGGATGACGGAAGAGAATGCGCGCTCCCGTTTCGGCTTCTTTCTCGATGCTTTGGCTTTTGGCACTCCCCCGCACGGCGGCATAGCCTCCGGCATTGAGCGCCTGATGATGGTCCTCGTTCCCACTGAGAACATCCGCGATGTGATGGCGTTTCCCAAGACTGCCTCGGCCACCGACCTCATGATTGACGCCCCAGGCGAGGTAGAAGAAAGGCAGTTAGATGAACTAAGCCTCAGAGTAGTGCAAAGAACTTGAATTGAACTTGTTCGCGTGCGCTAATAATTGCGTACTCACAGAATTTGCGGTAACGGGGGTCAGACGATTTAAGACTTCAGAGGCACCTGCAGCAAGAACGTCAGGCACGAGGACCTTGATGATTACGATTCGCTCTGATCTGGTTAACGAGATTTTTGCTCATGCAGTTGAAACCGCTCCCGGCGAGTGCTGCGGGCTTGTCGGCGTTGCCGGCGACGGACGCACACAGCGACTTTATCGCCTTCGCAACGTTGCTCCCGCTCCACTCATTTCCTACGAAGCAGCCCCCGAAGAACTGTTCGCCGCCCAGCGGCTAATGCGCGAACGTGAAGAACAACTACTGGCCATTTATCATTCTCACCCCCGCGCAGCGGAGCCGATGCCTTCCGACACCGATGTGCGCCTCGCTTATTACCCTGAAACTATCTATTTCATCGTCGGATTGGCAGGTGCTGCCCCGGTCCTGCGGGCCTTTCGTATCCTGGAAAAAGACCAGGCGTGGAACGAGGTTGAGTATGAGATAACGGACGAGTAAGATGTGAAACTACAGGTCCATTGCGAGCGTAAAACCGGTTGAATGATGGAAACAAAGCGGACTAAATACGATACCAACCCGCTGGATCCGGAGGTGGCGAAGAAGACAGAACGCGTCTGGGGTGAAGGCGAAGCTCTACCGGCAACCGGAGAGGTAAAAGGCGCAACCAAACCCGTTGGTCCACATTCGGGTGAGACCGCGCGCGCTAACGTTTACTCGGAGGCCCCGACTCGCACTTTTGCATCCCCGCCAACAGGCGACTCTTCCTATCCCTCGGTATTTGTGCCGCCGACTTATGCGCCTCCAGCCGAAGTCTATAAACCGCCGCAGATCCCTTTATCCAGACCTGTCCTGCCTGATCCCGCAGCACGGAATATTGCCGGACTTGGTCTTCCTGAAAAATGGGCGGTTATGCTGCCTTATGCCCCCCTCTACATCGGCGTGGTGGCTTCAATATTGGAATTGATTCTGGTGCCGCGTAACGAGTTAAGAGTGCGCGGGCATGCCGCCCAGGGGCTGGCTCTGCATATGGTAATTGTGGCCATCAGCATGCTTTTTGGCGCTGTAGCGGCGATTACGGGCAGTTCCGCGGGGGGGAATATTTTCCGGCTGGCGGCGTTCGTCTTTTTGATCGTCTCGATGATTCGGGTTGGGCGGGGGGCAACCCACCGCATCGCACCGCTCGCTGATTTGGCCGATTGGCTGAACAGTCATATCGATCCCCGCAAGTGAAGCCCTTGGAACTCTCTGGCATCCTCATTGCTTGCAGGTAAGCAGGCTGCTATAAAGTCAGCTAACTGCAGCATTATCTGCAGGAAAGCAGTCCGCGTACCGTGCAGCGATGCTCCGATTTGGTGCAGACTGTTTAAGATGTCGTTATTTTGTGGAGGCTAAGAATGATTAGAACCAAGCACTCTGGAACCAGACAGTTGATGGCCGCGCTCGCCCTGGTGTCCGTATTTCTCTTGCCGGTGTCGGTGTTTTCGCAAACAAAAATCACCTATCACAGTAACAAGTTTAAGCCAACCGATGATTTCAAACTGGGCCGGCAAGCGGCGCAGGAAGCGGAGAAGCAGATGCCGGTGCTGCGCGACCGGGAGGCCACGGATTACGTTTCGGTTGTCGGCCAGCGCCTGGTTGCGGCGATCCCGGCGGAGTTTCAGCATTCGGAGTTTCAATACTACTTCAAGATCCTGAACATCAGTGACATTAATGCGTTTGCGCTTCCGGGCGGGCCGATGTATTTGAACCGCGGCATGATTGAAGCCGCGCGCAACGAAGGTGAAATGGCGGGAGTGATGGCCCACGAATTGAGCCATGTGGCGCTCCGCCACGGAACCGCCCAGGCAACCAAGGGCCAAAAGTATGGTTTGCTGGCGGGCATTCTGGGCATCGGTGGCCAGGTGCTTGGTGGTCCACTGGGAACGGCGGCTCAAATTGGCGCCCAGGGTGTGGGTGTCTATTTTCTGAAGTTCAGCCGCGAATATGAAACGGAAGCTGACATTCTCGGGGCGCAGATCATGGCCCGAGCCAATTACGATCCACAGGATCTGGCCAACATGTTTCGGACCATTGAGCGAGTCAGCGGTGGCGGTGGTGGCGGATTCCTGAGCGATCACCCCAGTCCCCAGAATCGCTATGCGAGAATCAATCAGGAAGCGCAACTCCTGCGGGTCTCGAATCCGATCAGAACTTCGAGGGATTTTGAACGGACCCAGGCTCGCTTGCGCGCCATGCCCAAAGCTCAGACCACGCAGCAGGTTGCGCGCAGCGGCCAACAGTATCCAGTTGAGAACGGACCGGACAGTGGTGAGCCCACCAGCGAAGGCCGTTACCCGACCAACCAACCCCTGGGTCGCGTCTCCGCGCCATCTTCGCGTTGGCAGACTTATTCGCCGCTCGGTGTACTCCGAGTAAGCGTGCCTGACAACTGGCGCGAACTTGGCGAGAGTTCCAATTCAGTCTGGTATGTTCCAGAAGGTGGCTTTGGACAGATGCAGGGCCGCGCAGTATTCACGCATGGCATCAACTTCAGCGTTATGCCGGCACAGGGACAGGGGCTGCAGGCGTCGACGAATCAAATGATCAATGCCTGGCTGCAGGGAAATCCGAACATGCGGCAAATCGGGAGGGCGCAGGGAAGCAATTCAAACCGGCGCTACTGGTTGTCGACTCGCTTCAGCAATAGAAATGAGGCGACGGGCGAGACCGAAGTGGTTGCGCTTTTCGCCACCCAGTTGAGCAACGACAACGTGCTGTTCATCTCCACGGTAATGCCCCAGAATGACGCTGGTAACTTTCAAGCCGCATTCAGTCGCATCCTGAACTCGTTGCAGATTAATGAATGAGAGAGCCAGGGTTGGCTTTTCCATGCACCAAAAGGGCCTGCTGGTGAAGCAGGCCCTTTTTCCTGGCATGGGCTGGAGCCTATGAACTCGGCGCCTGGCTGCGGGCTCGTGTCCAGGTTAGCTCCTTGTCTTCGCTTCCTGCCAGAGCGCTTCCAGCTCGTCCAGAGACGTGCCGGAAAACTCCTGCCCCCGCGCGCGCAGCGTCTCTTCGATGTGATTGAAGCGACGACGGAACTTTCGATTGGTAAGCTTCAGCGCCGCTTCAGGCTCCGTCTTCAAATGGCGCGCGATATTCGTAACGGCAAACAACAAGTCACCTACTTCTTCGCGCACGCTCGCGTGATCGACTTCACTGTTAGACTCCTGGTGCAGCTCAATCGCGGCCCGCAGTTCATCCAGCTCTTCCTGAATCTTGGCAAAGATGTCTTCGAGGTGCTGCCAATCAAAACCGACGCGTGCGGCTTTGGTTGAAAGTTGGTGAGCTTCCATCAGTGCCGGCGCCTTGCTCGAGACACCAGCAAGCAGCGAAGCTTCTCGCTGCAGATCTTTACCGGCACTGCGTTTCTCTTCAGCCTTGATTGCTTCCCATGAACGCAATACGTCGCTGGTGGTGTCCGCCTTGGCGTCTCCAAAGACATGAGGATGCCGGCGCACCATCTTCTGATGCACAGAGGTAATGACGTCCCCGATGGTAAAGTCGCCTCGCTCTGCGGCGACCTGGGAGTAAAAAACGATTTGGAACAAGAGGTCGCCCAGTTCATCGCGCAGTTCCGTTGGCCGGCCCTCGCTGGCTTCCGCCACGGCTTCGAAAGCTTCGTAAGCCTCCTCCAGCAACATCGGGGCGAGAGTTGCATAGGACTGTTCCCGATCCCAGGGACAGCCTTCAGGCGAGCGCAGTTGTTCCATTAAGGCCACAAGATCAGTGAAATTTTTCGACATAGTCACCGTTGCGGAGCGGCAATCCATTCCGGTATCGCGCCCAGTTCTCACGCATCATCGGTCTGGAGAGCGCGCACTGCCGAGCGTGGCGCAGCGTTTACGAGGGGCTCACAACTGCGCTCTCCAAGCAAGGGTAAGCCGGAATTCTAATCGGAGAAGAGTCGAAGATCCTAAACCGGCAGGACCTGGATGCGCAGGCTGAGGCTCATTAGGGGCGAACCAGCCGGCTGGAAAGGCTTGTGTTGCGGGGGTGAAGCGAGGATGTTAGGATCGCGGAAACTTAAAGAACACAAAGAGAAGGTGGTTACACTCCCGGGCGTTTAGGCCCGGCGAGACAAAGAAAATGGACGAAGATCAAGCAACATTCAAAGTCACTGATCGCAGATTATTCAACGCAGACGGATCGCCCCGTGATCTGGGTCCCGAGACAAAGCAAGAAGCGACCGGCACTGCGCCCGCAATTGATCCGCCCGGGACTACGGAAACCAAGTCAATCCCGGAACCAGCAGCGCCGCCGCCCCCGGTAGAGAGTGCCCCCACGACCCGGCCCTCTGTTGAAGAGACTTCAACTCAAAGCGAAGAGGAGTTTACAGAAGCCGATATCCCCGACGCCCATGATCCCGCCAGCTTTGTAAATTTTGCGATGTCCATAGCATCGAATGCGGCGTCGGCACTGGGAATGATGGAGCATCCGGTAACGCACAAGCGAGAGGTCGACCTGGAGCTGGGCAAGCACTGGATCGACGTGCTGGGAATGTTACAAAAGAAGACCAGCGGCAACCTCTCAGCTCCGGAGGCCCAGATTCTTGAAAGCTGGCTTGCCGATTTGCGCATGCAATTTGTATCGCTGAGTGGCCAAGCCGCCCACAAAGCTCCGGCGGCTTTCACCGGACGCGATATTATTGGTGGGAAGTAGGGAACGAAATTTTGTTCTTTGCCCGTAGTTCCTGGCGCCTGGCAGCCGATGGATATTTTCAGGGAGTGAATTCCCCGAACAAGATACAAAGATCCAGGTATAACGCCCGGCCCCTGACATGAAGCTCACTTTTCTCGGTACTGGTACATCGACGGGAGTGCCGTCGATTGGCTGCGAGTGCGAGACCTGTCTCTCAGATGATCCCCGTGACAAACGCTTGCGAGTTTCGATCATCATTGAACACAATGAACAGACGCTCCTGGTCGATACGTCTTCAGACTTTCGCCAACAGGCATTGCGCTTCGGATTGAAGCGGCTTGACGCGGTGCTCATCACGCACTGTCACGCCGATCATATTTTCGGCCTGGATGACATACGCCCTTTGAATTTTCGTTTTGGCGCCCTTGGCGTTTACGCTAACGAGCGTGCCTGGCCCGATATCCGGCGCATCTTTAAATACATCTTTGAGCCGACTTATTTTGGCGGCGGTTTGCCCCAGGTAATTCCTCATACGGTAGTACCAGGGGCACCATTCTGCGTCGGCAGAGATCTGGAAGTGACCCCACTCGAAGTCATTCACGGCCGTTTGCCGGTAATTGCCTATCGCTTTAATGACTTTGCCTATGCTACGGATCTGAGCGAGATTCCAGCGGCAACGATGGCGGAATTGCAGGGACTTGATGTGTTGGTGCTGGACTGCCTGCGTTTTAAGGAACATCCGACACATCTCTGGCTTGATAAGGCACTGGAGTATGTGGGGAAAATAAGACCTCACCGTACGTTTCTGACCCACATGGCCCACGATGTGCTGCATGAACGTGACGCGGACAAACTCCCCGAAGGAGTTTCCTGGGCCTATGATGGTTTGGTAGTTGAAGGATAGAGGGGAAGGAAGGATGAAGGATGAAGGAGATCGGGCGCGGAGACGCGGGGACACGGGGACGCGGCGATGCGGCGATGCGAAGACGGAGCGACACCTTGATGCTTAGTGAAAGAAATTTCGTCCTCTTAACGCAGCCGCCACTCGAGCTAAATTCGCGTCCGCCCGTCGCCGCGTCACCGCGTCTCCGTGTCCCCGCATCCCCGCGTCACCGCATCGCCGCGTCACCGCGTCTCCGTGTCCCCGCGTCCCCGTGTCGCCGCATCCCCGCGTCCGGCTTCATCCTTCATCCTTCATCCTTCATCCTTTCCTAAAATGCGCCTATTCCATGGTACAGACAACGCCGACATCCAGCGCCCCACGGTGCTGACACTTGGCGTGTTTGACGGTCTTCATCTTGGGCATCAGTTGGTTATGAAGACTGTCAGCCAGAGAGCACGCGAGATCGGTGCGGTGCCGACAGTAATTACTTTCGACCCCCATCCTCGTGCAGTGCTGCATCCCGAATCAGCTCCGCCGTTATTACAAACCCTGGATCAAAAGGTTGAGGGATTTGGCGTGCTCGGCATCGAGCAGACAATCGTCATTAACTTCACCAAAGAGTTTTCACTGATTCACGCTCGAGATTTTTTGCGCGACGTAGTCAAGGAACGGCTACAGGCAAGGGAAGTCTACCTCGGACGCGGCTTCGCTTTCGGACACGATCGCGAAGGTCATATTGACTTGCTGCGCCAGACCAGCCAGGAGCTGGGTTTCTTTGCCGACGAAGTTCCCGAAGTGCAATTGCGCAATCAACGAGTTAGTTCGAGCCGGATTCGCAGGCTGCTCGCCGAGGGGAAAGTGAACCTCGCCCGGCGTATGCTGGGCCGGCCCTACGGGGTTGAGGGCCCGGTCGAACGCGGCGCAGCGCGGGGGCGCACACTTGGATTTCCGACGGCCAACGTTCATCCGCGCAATCGCGTCATACCACGCAACGGCGTTTACGTGACCGGCACGCTGATTGAAGGTCAATGGCGGCGCAGCGTAACCAATGTCGGGATACGACCGACATTTGCCGGCGATGCGGAACCTTCGGTGGAGACGTTCGTAATGGATTGGGACGGCGATTTGTACGGGGATGCCCTGCGCGTACGGTTTTTGCACCGGCTGAGAGACGAAAAGAAGTTTGACTCAGTTGACCAACTGAGCGCGCAGATTGGGCAGGACGTCTGCCGGGCGCAGAAGTTTTTCGCCAGAGCGGCGGTACAAAGAACCCTGGCGATTGTTTAAATTGGAGTTGGTAGGCCCGCGTGAGCCCAGGGAATCTCCTGCGCGTCGGAGATCAGGCCAGCAGCATGATGAATAAAATAGAAGAAGCACTGGTGCCCGCCGTGGCCCATCCGAACCAGACTGAGGGGCCTCAGCGACAGGTGATAGACAAACTAACGCCTGCTCCTGCACATTCTCACGCACCGGCTGCGCCTGCTCCGCTGGAACCGTTGAGCGAAGAATTGGTCGCCGGCATTCTTAAGGGTCGCGGTCTGCGTGGTTGGCTGCGTGCCGTAAATATTGCCCGCGTGCTGGGCCTCCTATCGCTTTATCTGTTCCTCGACACGTATGACGTGCGCGCAAACTTTACGCGCCGTAATGGCGATCGGCTACGCGAGGAGGCAAAGACACAGGGGCGTTTGGCGCAATTTCAGGTTTGGGTGCGGGAACTGCGTTGGCGTCTGGCTGACATTATGATTCGCGCCCTGCGCTTCGTCATATTTCGCGGCGCCGAAGGGTCGGCTAAGAAGGAGGCGCGCCTGTCGCAACAGGCAGCCTGGCTCCGCCGTAGCCTGATTGGTTTGGGACCAACATTTATTAAGATTGGCCAGGCGCTCGGCACGCGCGCCGACCTCCTGCCGCTTGCATACGTGAAGGAGTTGGCGCTGCTCCAGGATCAGGTTCCATCCTTTCCGACCACGGAAGCCTATGCGCGCATCGAGTCGGAATTGGGCCGGACGCTGCAGCAGGCGTATGCCGAAATCGATGCCGAACCCATTGCAGCCGCGTCTTTGGGGCAGGTCTATCGAGCGCGTCTCCATTCCGGCAAAGAAGTTGCAGTCAAGGTACAGCGCCCAAACCTGGAAGCAATCCTGCGGTTCGATATCGCATTGCTCTACCGGTTTGTCCAGGTAACTAATCGCTTCTTTCCCAAAGCCAACGAGAATGCTGACTGGGAAGGCATGCTGCACGAATTTTATGCGACGATTTTTGAAGAGATTGATTACGTTAAAGAAGGACAGAACGCCGATCTTTTTCGACGAAACTTTCGCGACTGGCGTGCGATTCGCGTTCCCACGATTTACTGGACGCACACTACTGCACGTGTGCTGACGCTGGAATTCATTCGCGGAACCAAGGTCGTCGATCTCGAAGCGCTGCGTGCGCGCCGCATCTCGCCAGTCAAAGTCAACCGTCTGATGGTCAAGGCTTACCTGAAACAGTTGCTCGAAGACGGCTTCTTTCACGCCGATCCGCATCCGGGCAATCTGCTGGTGATGGACAGCGGCCATCTCGCCTTTTTTGATTTTGGGATGGTGGGACGCATCACGCCGAAGCTGCAGTCTCAGATGATCGATGCGTTCTTTCACGTAGTTGGGAAGGACGTGCACGGGCTGGGCCAGGACATCATCAACTTGAATTTCCTGAAGCCCGGCGTCGATGCCGAGATGATTCGCCCGGTAGTTGAGGGTTTGTTCCAGCACTACCTGAATCTGAAGCTCGGCGAAGTGAATTTTAAGGAGCTCACCTACGATCTGGCGGAAATCGTTTACGAGTACCCGTTCCGCCTGCCCGCCAACTTCACTTATGTGATGCGCGCGCTGATGACGCTCGAGGGCATTGGGATTGTGACCGATCCGGAATTCAGTTTCTTTGAAACGGCCAGGCCCTTTGCGAAAGAGTTCATGTTGCGGCGCGAAGGGAAAGTTTTCCGCGAGCTAATCTTCAACAAGCTGACCGGGCGCGAGGGCAGTAACGGCAGCATCGAATGGTCCAAGGTCTGGAAGCTGACGAAGATGGCCGCGAAGATGTATTTGGAGAGTGCTTAGATTGACACTTGATTGAGGGGACTGTTTTTCACACATCACCGAGCTGGAGGAATGAGCATTTTTTTGTGAAGTAAGAAATCGGCTGCCCATTTTAGAGCAGCCGATTTTCCATGCCCGGAAGGAATTACCGTTCTGCCTTCTCGCCGTTTGTGGCCGGCAGGTTCATCTGGTTGCGAAAGAGATTCAGCAACAAGAGGGTGCCAATGCCCCCGCCTGCGCCATCGCCCGTACCACCTGAAGCCATGATGTCGGGGGTGATGCGCACACCCTTCTCGCCAATTACTTTCAATACTTCGACCAGCGCCACGCCCTGAGCGCCCAGCGCATTGACCTGTTCATGATAAGCAACACCCTGCGCTTCACCCATCAGGCGCACCTTCTCAGCTTCCGCCTTGCCGGTTTGCAGAATGTAGTGGGCTTCGCCTTCGCCCTCGGCCTTGCGCTGTTCGGCGCGTTTGCCGGCAATCTCCACGCCCACGGTAGCGCCCATCAGGTCTTTCTGGTTGTCGGCCTGTGATTTGGTTCGCTCCAGTTGGATGCGTTTCTCTTCGGCCTCGCGCTGCGCGTTATACATGTTCTGGCGCTGCTCCGCGAGAATCTTTTCCGTCTGCGTCTTCATCAGCTCCTCAGGCAGGTGTATGTGGCAGATGAGCACGTTGACTACATCGACGTGATACTTCAACAGGTGTGCGCGCACGCGAGCTTCGGCGCGCTCCTGTTCTTCGTGCCGGTTTTGCAGGTAGGCCATCGCCGAAGACTCAGAAGCCTGGTTACGGAAGATGGAATCGATCAACGGATGCATCACGTTCTGAATCAAGCGCTCGATGCCGCCGATCTTCGCGACCATGAAGGGCGCATCCTCGGGTTTGACCCGAAACACCACCCGCACTTCCAGTTGCATCGTGAAGCCGTCTTTGGAAATCACCTCGAAAGGATTGAAAGTGTTGACGACCTCGCCCGAGGTCCATTCAACTGTCTGGTTGGTGGTAGGAATGATGATCGGTGTAATTGCCAGCGTGTTGACGTAGTAGCGGCCGGGACCGACCACAGTTTCCTGGATGCCACGATAACCTTCGGGTACGACATAAGCCTCGTGCGCGCCTTCATCAAGACGGCGGTCGGCCGGGTCGCCGCTCAGCAGTTCCGTTTTGATTTCCGCAGCGTCGCTTGCGTCCAGGTGGGCGGCCGATTGCGCCGCCTGTTCTTTTTCTTCGCGCTCCATGCGCTCGCGGACCTTGGCAGCCATCTGGCGGCGAATTTCGTCGGATGGATCTTTCCCGGTATTCGAAACAATCACGGCAACCTCGCCGGGCTTAACCTCTTTTGCCGATTCGGGAATTACTTTGAAGAGCAGTGGGTTGATGTAATAGGTGCCCGGCAGCAGAATGTCTTTCTGTGGGCCACGTTGGCCCCGCCCGTCGATGAACTCGTGCCCGTCCTGAAAGTTGTCATGTCCGGCGACCGATTCGGCCACATAGTCGCCGGGATTCAGGGGCGAGCCGTCTAATGCCTCGACCAGGCCAATCTGGTTTTCATTAATTACAGTTGCGTCGTAGAGCCTGATGGTGAAGAGACCCGGTTTGACTTCCCCGTCTCCTTCGAGCGGCGTCGATTGTGTCAGGATGCGATATGTTCCCGGCGTCAGGATGTCCACCTGTGGACCCCGCTGGCCGCCCGACGACGAGAATAACTCGGCATTCTGAAAGCTGAGATGACCGGCGATCGCCTTTGCGAGCAAACGTCCAGGATCAAGCGGCGCGCCATCGGCAGCCATGATGATGCCGACCTTGCCCTGCGGAATGACGGTCGTCTTGGCGACCGACACCCGGAACAAGTATGGATGAATGGGCCACAAGCCCGGCGGCAGGGTCCGCAACTGAATACCCTTCACACCGCCCTGTTTGATGAAGGCGATTGGGTCCTGAAAATTGTTGTGCGCATTCTGCGCCCGGTCCGGAGCAAAGATGCGGCCGGGAGCCATCGGCTCGCCGTCGATAGCTTCGACGATGCCCAGTTCATCGGCGCCAATCTCAATCAGCGGCACCTTGCGCACGACTCGCTCAAAAGGAAATCGGATCAGGTGCAAACCAGGTTTGAGCACGTCTGCCTGAATGCCAACCTCTCCTTCAGTGGCGACCACTCGGCCGGGGGGCATTTTGGAACCAAAATAGCGCCGTTCCTTGATGGCGATTTCTCTCGCGCCAACGTTAACCAGGATGCGATTCAAAATGATCAGCAGTGCGATTAGTAGCACAAAGCCAATCACCAGCAGGGGCAGCAGTTCAAAAACATCTATATTCATAATCTGTAGACCTCACCTTTCAGAGGTTGTGGGAGTTTGGATTTTCTTAATTGACGCGCATCGCGCTTTCCAGTTCGCGACGTGCCTTGGCGAGGGCGCGCTTAAGGACAAAGCCGGCGCCCGAATTCCTCGTGGTCGTGGACAGGACCCAAAATTCTCCGTCAAACAGGGCCCGCAATTCTGCGGGTGATACATCGGCCAGCATTCCACGGCGCCAGAGGTTCAGAGCTGATGCCACCGTTTCCTGATAAAGCCGGGCATCGTCAGCCAGCGCGGTAATGTGCATGGTTCTGGCAGTCGAGCCTCGATCAGGCGATCTCTTCCACGAATCGATGGTCGCCTGGGCCAATTCAGTATTGACCGGCAATTCATTGCGGGTGATGTAAGTAAGCAGCGAAAGCAGCTTCGCGTCGGAATCAACTTGCCTTACCAGCGCCGTCAGTATCTCACCATAAACCCGGCGTTCAAAATTTTCGTGTGCTTCAATTGCGACGGAGTGATCGCCTGCCGACGCCCGGGCCAGTAATTGTTCGCGCGCAGTTGTTGCATTGCCCGTTTCCCCAGGCTCAATGGGCATCGGGGCGCCAAAAAGGCTGCTCGATTCGGAGCGGGGAAAACTATCTTGGAAATTATCGTAGGCTTCGACTTCTGAACGTGAGGACGGCTTTTGCCAGTAATAAAGCGCTACCAGCAGGACGGCAAGCAAAACTATGGAAGTAGAAAGAAAGATGACCATTTAGGCCCCGGCGCTGGGTAAACCATTTTTTCGTTGCGCCGTGCGATTTAGTATACGTTGCATCTGAGATAAAGGTTCTGGCAACGGCTAGCCCGCCGATAATACCCTCATCAGTCCGTTTATTAGGGCATTTGCCGGAAACACTTCAGCTCAAACGGAATCAAGCGTGCCTCGGACGCTTCGAGCAGGACAGAACAAAGCGACCCATTTTGCCGGCTCACGCCCGGGATCAACGGAGTGAGTTGAAAAAGAGCGGGTAAGTTGCCAGCGATTGGCCGCGATACTGGGGGCGAAAGCCAAAGAGAATGATACGGCCTTTGCCCATCGTGACTTCGACGAGCGCCGCCTTGCCCTTGATGCGCTCACCGCCCAACAGCCAACCCGAGCGTAAAGGATCTTTGTCCTTCGAGTACCAGCCAATTACCTTCACTTGTGAAGCACCGCCCGCTTGATCATTCAAGGACGGCACGCGAGCGCCACTTAGCACTTCGAAGACCGGCGAGTCTTCGGCCCAGGCAATCGATTCTTTTGGCATGCCGGCCGCAATGGGATCTGCAGTGTTCAGTTCGAGACGGAGGATCGACCCCGGCACATAGAAATCTGTGCGCGGCAAACCCGCTACCACATCACGCAGAGGCAGTTTGAATTGCGCGATGGCAAAATCGGAAGCGCGGTTGAGACAAACCAGTGTGCCTCCCTGTTCGACAAACTCGCGTAATCCCTTCACACCTTTTTCGCCGAGACCTCCGGTGTATTCCCCAGGCATCGAGCCCGTCCGGTAGCCGTTAAGAATAGACCGCGGCGCTTGATCAGGAATCACGATAGTTTGAAACTTCTTAAGGTCCGCATCGCGAATTTGTGAATCTTCGATAGATACGTAATTGGTGCAACCCTGCTTATCAAGCACCCATCTGGTCCATCCCTCATCCATAACCGGCAGGTGTGATCGATAGACGGCTCGCAGCGCGCCATCGCCACAACCGCCGTTCCCGCCGGCGGGCTGCGACTGCAGACTGGCAAAGCGAAGTGGTCCAAAAACTGAATTCACTTCGACACCCATCAGCAGCGACAGCGTGTGGGCTGTTACATCATAAGGTGCAATGGGATGACCCGATACATCGCGCAGGTCGGGATAGTGCTGCGCCTCGAGCAGGGTTTTTGCGAAGACGAAATACGGCTGTCCCGCTCGAACGACTTCAGTGCCGCTCGGGTAAACTCGTCCGTTAAGCGTAAAGCGACGGGCCGGTTCAGTTTTAACTGCACCAGTTTCCAGAATGCGCAGCAGTTGATCGGAATTCTTCGTGCCCAGTGAATCGGAAAATCTTTGTTCGCTTTTAGAGGGTACGATGAGAAGTGCTTTCAGCTCGACATTTTTTCTGGGCCGCACTGCTTCCTTTCCAATCTCATAAAATCTTTGCAGCCAATGCTCGCGATTCTGCGAGGCGTGACGCAGCAACAGAAACGCCGCCCTGGTCATGTTGTTTGTTATATCGCGCAGGTGCCACTCGCCGCCGTGCCAGACTGGTCCAAAGTTCGTGGTCTCCTTCTTCGGGTCGTATCCTTCGCGCGAATTCAGTTCGTCGAACTTTACTGTGATTGGCGTAGCCAACCTGCACGACGCAGTCTCGGAAAGGATGCGCACGCCGCCGTGATAGTGCGAGTAAGCACGTGCCGGCGTCCAGGCATCGTAAGTCGAGTTGGTCGTAATCCCTTTGAAACCTTCCGCACGCATCTCTCGAGCAATGTAGTCACCGAGTTCCGTATAGCCTTCGATGATTTGCCGCGGCACGTTTGGCTCGACGGGCTTCATGTAGGGCGGCAGAAACAGGCGCGAGCCGAATGCTCCCTGTTGATGAATGTCGTGGACAATTTGTGGATGCCAGACGTTGTGAATCTTTGCGACCGTAATCTGCGTCTCCACCTGGGTGAATGCGTACCAGTCGCGATTGTCGTCATGTCCAGCGTATTTGTGATAGAGCTCCGGCGGATCAGTCCCTTCGTAAGGCGTGCCGAGTGTCTTGTCGTACCACTTTTTGACAATGTCCACGCCATCAGGATTCAACGAGGGCACCAGCAGGATGATCGTGTTCTTGAGGATTTCCTGAATCTCAGGATCATTCGACGAGGCCAATCGATGCGCGATGAGCATGCTCGAGAGGTATGAGCCGACTTCCGTGGAATGAATTCCGCAGGTTATGAGGACAATCGTCTTGCCTTTCCTGATCAATGCCGCCGCTTTCCTGTCCGCATCGCGGCCAAGCTTGCGTGGGTCGGCGAGCTGTTCCTGAATGATGCGATACTCGTCGAGCCGCGCCAGGTTTTCCGGGGCGCTGATGGTGGCCATCACAAACGGCGCGCCCATTGTGGTCTTGCCCAGCTCGGCAAACTGTAACCGATTGCTGGCGGCGTCGAGCTGTTGAAAATACTCGATCACGCTTGGCCAGCTCGCCAGCTTCCGATCATCACCGGGGTGAAAGCCCAGCACGTCCTCAGGCGCCGGGACGTGGTCAGCTGTTACCGCACCGGCGCTCACCCTGGGTGGCCCAACTTCGGCCATGAAGAGCACCGTGCTAAAAATGACAATCGCACCGCAGGTTGCGAGCAGCGTTCGTAGTCTATGGAGTGGCATCTGGTCTCCGCCTCAGGAAATTAAGAGGCAACGTGATATCACGAGCCCGGGCAGCAAGCAACCTGAATAACAGGCGGGGAGGGATCGGCGGTTACCCCCCCCCGGCCCTGGCGAAGCCGGCTTAATAGTCGGTACCCGCTCGCGAACATTCCTGCCAACCGTCAACAGGCCCGGCTCATCATACAATCCGCTTGCCCTGTTTCGGCTCGCACGTGTAAAGTAGCGAGGATTAATCAATCCCGCGCTCTCCCTGTATCACATTTTTGCTGGAGGTCACTTGATGTCTTCTGAAAGCGTCGGCGCCAACGAGCATCCAAGCCTGGACTCGTCCAATCCCTATTTGGCAACGTTCAGGCCGTATATACCCGCCAGCGTGCGACTGCCGGAACTGACCCCCCTTCCGCTGATCATCGGCACATTACTTGGTATGGTTTTCGGGGCCTCCTCGCTCTATCTGGTTCTGAAGGTTGGTCTGACTGTCAGCGCCTCGATTCCCGTAGCCGTGATTTCGATTACGATTTTCCGTTTGTTCTCGAAATTCGGATTGCGTGACGCAACTATTCTCGAGAACAACATTGTGCAGACCGCGGGCTCGGCCGGAGAGTCAATCGCCTTTGGTGTCGGCGTAACCATGCCGGCCATCATGATCCTGGGACTCGATCTGGAGTTCACGCGCGTGATGCTGGTAGCGATGCTCGGCGGCTTGCTCGGAATCCTGATGATGATTCCGCTGCGGCGCGCCCTCATTGTGGCCCAGCATGGGTACTTGAAGTATCCGGAAGGAACCGCGTGTGCGGAAGTTCTCAAGGCCGGCGCTTCTGACGAGTCGCGCGCCGCGGCCGCCAAAGGGGCAGAGGGTCACGCCGGCATTGTAGATGAGGGGGAACAAACCGGAGCCAAGACAATCTTCGCGGGCCTCGGAATAGGGTTTCTCTATCAGGTCCTGATGACCGGTTTCAAAGGTTGGAAGGACACACCGGAAAAGATCTTCGGCGCGCCCTTTAAAGCCGGTTCCGTTTCGGCTGAGATCTCTCCCGCACTGCTGGGCGTTGGTTACATCATCGGCCCCCGCATCGCTTCCATCATGTGCGCGGGCGGCGTGCTTGCCTATCTGGTCTTGATTCCGGCGATCAAGTTTTTTGGGGAAGGCATGACCACCGCCCTGCCTCCGGGAACTGTGCCCATCAGTGAAATGAGCCCGGGACAGATTCGCGGCGCTTACGTGCTTTACATCGGCGCCGGCGCGGTCGCCGCGGGTGGCATCATCAGTCTGTTTCGCTCGCTGCCGACAATCTGGAGCGGGTTAAAGGGTGGTCTGGCAGATCTTCGTGGCGGCCAGGCCGCTACGGATAACGCACCGCGAACAGACCAGGATCTGTCAATGAAGTTTGTGATTGGCGGCATTGTCGCCATGCTGGGATTGATCATGGTCTTTCCGCAGTTGAATCTGCGCTGGAACATCCTGGGCGCTATTCTGATAGTTGCTTTTGGTTTCCTGTTCGTCACCGTCTCTTCGCGGCTTACCGGAGAGATTGGTTCTTCGTCGAATCCGATTTCCGGCATGACCGTGGCCACCTTGCTCCTTACCTGTTTAATCTTCTTGCTCATCGGCTGGACCGGTCCAAGCTACTACATCACGGCACTCTCCATCGGCGGTATAGTCTGCATTGCCTCTTCAAACGGTGGCACCACCTCGCAGGATTTGAAAACCGGATTTCTGGTTGGTTCGACACCGCGGTTGCAGCAGATTGCCATCCTGGTTGGCGCCTTCGCTTCAGCGCTAATCCTGGGACCGATTCTTTTGTTGCTGAATGATTCAGCGACAGTGTATGTGCCGCGGCTCAGTTTTGAAGCAGCGAGTAAGAGTGTGATGGTGGATCCGGCCAAAGCCGGTTCGCTGCCAGCCTTCACCGATTCCATTAAACCCCCGGTCGCTGGTAACTACCGCATTCTGAAAAACGAAGCCGGACCCGCGGGTGTTCCCGGACTCGATCCCGGTGAGTACCTCGTCGACGGCTCTGGCAAGGTGGTTTATAAGGTTGAGGAAAACTTTCCTGCAACCCTGAAGACCGAGCCAGCTAATGCCGGCGCGCCAGAGAAGTTAAAGGGTCCACAGGCCAATACTGACAGTGGAATGTACCGGCCCTGGCATAAGACCGATACGGAAGGCGGTCCGGCTGGGCGGTACCTTTTGAATGATCAGGGCCTTCCGGTTTATTTGTCCGATCCCGGTATCAACGGTATTCACAGAACCAGGCCGGATGGGTCGGCCGTCACCAAGTACGATGCGCCGAAAGCCACCCTGATGTCGTACATCATCAAGGGAATTCTGAACCGGCAATTGCCCTGGGGCCTGGTCCTGCTGGGGGTGATGATAGCCATCGTTCTGGAAATGAGCGGCATCCCTTCGCTGGCGTTCGCAGTGGGTGTCTATCTGCCGTTGTCCTCCTCAAGTCCGATCTTTATCGGGGGGATGATCCGTTGGGGGGTGGATAAATATCTGCGCAAGAAGCTTAAGCATAAGAAAATGACCGAAGATCAATTGGTAGCCGAGACTGACAAGAGTCCCGGCGTGCTGATGGCTTCGGGCTATATTGCGGGCGGGGCGCTGGCTGCCATCGTAATTGCCATCCTGCAGGGTGTTCCTAAACAGGGTCTCGCGGACTTTAACAGGGCCGTGGAGGAGTGGGCGACAAAGCACAATCCAATGTTCGGCGGTCCCAACGGAGACTTCTGGTCCCTGGTGCCGTTCCTGATATTGATGCTGCTGCTCTACCTGGTTGGGCGCGAGGTAATCCTGAGTTCCAAGGCCAACGGCGCCGGCTGAGGAGGCGCTTAGGGTGTGATTGGCCAGGTTTAGTTCCACCCGTGGCCACGGTTTCTGATTTTAGCCGGAGTTTTACAACGAGGCGCGTGGGCTGGTCCATCCCTACCGCGCCTCGAAATTCGTAACTTGAGGAAATTAGCTTGATGTTTCATGTGAGATTTATTAAGCGAACCTTGATCTTCATTGGCGTGGGGGTCGCACTTCTTGGTTTAGCCGTCACGGTGCCCGCGCAGCAACCGGCGCGGTCGCCCTCTGATACGGTACGGGAGTTCTACAAAGCAATGCGCGAAAAGCGTTTTCGCGAAGCTTTCGCCCTGTCAATTTACAAACCAGCACTGGAAGGATTAAAGCCGCAGGAGTTTGAAGACCTGCGCCCTGACTTTGACAACATGGCGGCCGTGATCCCTGACAAGGTGGAAATTAACGGCGAACAGATCAGCGGTGAGATTGCTACGGTCTTTGTCAAAGTTACCAGCCTGGACGATCCTGCGGGGAAGCCTGAGCCGGTAACCCTTATTCGTAGCGACGGCGAGTGGATTATTGGCACCAAAGAGGATCAGGCGGTCGTTAAGAAGGCCGGCAATAATTTCTTCTTCAAGGCGCGCATCGACACTCACCATGGGGAAGTTACCTCGATGCTGGGGCGGATCAATGTGGCGGAACTTATCTACTCTCAGCAGCACAACGGGATCTTTGGCGACCTGCCCACGCTGATTGCTGCCGGGTTGATACCCAGGGACATTGAGGGCAGCGATTCCACCGGCTACCAGTTTCGCCTGACGCTGGGCAAGGATGCCAAATCCTTCACCGTCAACGCCGAGCCGGCGCAATACGGCCGCACGGGCCGGTTGTCATTTTTCATGGACCACTCCGGTGTGCGCAGCGGCGATACTGGTGGAAAGCCACTGATCGTCAAACCCGAACCTAATTAGAGGGGAACGAAAGAGCCGGCCGCGCCCCCAAACTTAATCATTGCGCCCGCACGTCCCGATCTCTAGAATAGATTATCCCCGACGCTTGCCCTCCCGATTCGATTCGCGCGCCTGGTCAACATCCCATGTCGGAAGTGGCCCGTAACATAGCAACTCGTTTACGCAAGTTCATTGGCGACCGGCGCCGTGCTCCGCGGTGTGCGGCCCGCTTGCCCTTTGTAGTTTCGCTGCCGGACTCGCGCCCGGCAGTGTTTGCGGGCCAGGTGCAATCGCTCTCTGGCCATACTCTGGATATCAGCGCCACCGGCCTGGCGTTGCTGGTCCCGGCAATTCGCATAGGCGACCACTATCTTGCCGGCGAAGGCCGGGAATTGCAGGTGGTGCTGGAGTTGCCACAGGGCCCAGTGGTAATCCAGGGCAGTGCCGTGCGGTATGAACGTGTGGATGAAGAGGGATCAGAGAAAGGCTATCTCATCGGCGTGAATATCACCTCGATGAGCGTCGCCGATCGGATGTCTTACGAGGAATACGTTGCCGGCCTGCTCAACTAAGACAGGCGTTCAGAGTACCGCCTTCAGGCGGGTTTTTCCTTACCTGCTCGCTTTTTGAGGTGTGGGAAAAGCCCGCCTGAAGGCGGTACTCTGTGCGCCTGTTACTGCCCGCACTCCGCGTTGCTGTGCGAGACAACTGAACTGAAGCGGCGCTGGTATTCCGCCGACGTCGTGAACGAGCAGACCATCCCGCGATAGTTCCCCCGGTCACCTGTGTTGAGCACATTCAGCCAGAATTCATAGCCCTGCTGGTCCGGACCGCGGTGCAGGTAGCCAAAGTATTCCACGGCTACGAAGGCCGCGTTGTAAGTAGCTTCGCGGACGGCGGCGCTCTCCGTTACCGCGCGTAGGACCAGCGCGCGGCTCTCGGCCTGCGTTGTGCCTGTGTTGTAAAGAGCAATCAGACCTTCGCGCTGGCTGCTGACATCCACGCCCGCAGCCTGCTGCACACTTGCCAGCAGCGCAGCGACAAATGATGCGGCATCAGTGGCTGCCTGGTAGCGGCCGGCAAACTCGGCCCGTGCCACAAACGCTTCCGCAAATGCCTGCTTCTGCGCTGCGAGCGTGGGACCACCGACAACTTGCTGGCGATCGGCTGAGTACTCGGCATATACCGGACGGCGTCCAAGCGCACTCTCATACACGTTGTAGATGAACGCGCCCGACTGCCGGAATTCATTCTCGATGAAGAAGGCCGCCGCTACCCCAGTGCGCTGCGCCCGGGTGCAATCCACGTCTTCACCACAGGCGAGTATCTGATCGCTCCAGTAGTTAAAGCCTGCTTCCTCGGGCTCGCGCCCGAGGATGTCCAGGTACTGTTGCCTGACAAAGTATTCCGCTGTGTCGAGTGGGTTCGCGGTGTCGCCCATGGACGTTCCGGTAAAGGCCGCTTCTGTGTTGTTCCCCACGAGGCTGAAGTTGCGATTGAAGGGGTTGAAGTTGTAGTTGGCCCGCGACGGCGTCACCGTGTAGAAGCCACCCGTCTCGACGTTGTCGAAACGGTAGAGGCCGTCGGCGTCGGTGATTAACTTCCGGCTTTGCGCCCCGCTCAGTCGCACCACCGCACCTGCAACCGGGTTGCCGTTAGCGTCTGTAATCCGGCCGCTGACCGTCGCCTCCGCGGCCGTTGGCGAGGTTGTGCGTATGGTGCCGTTTGCTGTCACGGGGCCGCCGCAACCACCGGTGAGTGTCACCACGTAGGGGAAAGTGAACGTAACCGATGGCGTGCCGCTGATGGTCGCCACATTGGCCGCCCAGCTCCCGCTTACACCCGTGGGCAGCCCACTGAAGGTTGCCCCGGTTGCACCCGTAGTAGCATAGGTGATAGGCGTTATCGCTGTATTGACGGGAACAGTTTGATTATTGGTGCCCGCTGCGGAACTAAGGGTTACTGTGTTGTTCCCTAAGACGGTAATAGTCGGGCTGGTAGTGACTGTAAAGTTCTCTGTAGCGGGAACAAATACTGCATTGGCGCTGCCACCGCCGGCTGTAGTAGCTGTAAAAGTTACTGTTGCTGTTCCGGCTGCCTGGATAGTAGTTTGTGCGCCGGAAAGTGTGCCGTTAGCAGGGGCATTAAAAGTAATAGGCTGACCAATGACGGTTGTAAGATTAGCCGTGGATATAGCTTCACTGAGATTATTGCTGAGGAAACTTGCTGTAATGGTGGATGTGCCGCCAGAATTACAAACAGATGTTGGCGATCCTGTATTTTTTAATTGCAGCCAGCGGGTTGGGGCCGTTCCCAAAATAGCAGATGCGGCTGGGCCGGTATTTACGCCCCACCAGTTATTATTATAATTCATTGTAGTTACGGTGCCGCCCCCGGTTGTTATCACTTTTCCGGTTGCTACACTGGCTGCATTATTATTGAAAAGGCGGTTGAAATTTATGTTAATGGTCTGTGCATTCACCATGCCAACCGCAGCGCCACCGAATGCGACGCCATTCGCCGTATTATTCAAAAAAGTATTTCTTAAGAGGTCAGTCGTAGTTGGCCCTGCGCCTGTACCGCTGATATTAATAGCCCCTCCCTGTGAACCGGCGGTATTACCTGAAAATGTGCAACCTGTTATGGACACGGCACCAGAACCGTTATAACTAACTGCCCCGCCAGCACCCCCTGTTGCTGTATTGTTGGTGAACGTACAATTGGTGAGGTTTAAATTATGAATGCTATTGGCGCTTTCTGAAATTGCCCCGCCATTGGAGGGAGCCGTGTTACCGGTAAACACACAGTTGCTGATATTCGTTACGTCATTTGGAAACCCGGCGAGAATGGCGCCTCCTGAAGTGGTTCCGGCAAGCACATTTCCCCCGGTGAATGTTATTCCACTGATATTAACGGTAAGGTCTCCTGCATTATTTACATGTTCGAGGTCAAGGATCCTGTCGTCCCATCCGCCGGCGGTATTGATGATGGTGGTCCCGGCGCCTGCCCCAACTAAATTTACAGTTTTTGTACCGGCTATCGTTGTTGAATTGATATCGAGATCCCCGGTAGCAGAAAGGTTTTCATTGTTGGTGGTAATGGTGAGAGTGTAAGTTCCTGCAGGGATATTGATCGTATAAGTGACATTTCCCAATGGATCGTTATTGCAGGCAATAATAGCTTCCCGCAAACTGATACCGGCCCCGCCCGGGGTACCGTTTAAGAGTGCAATGCTTCCCGTATTCCCATCAACTACATCTACTGTAGTGGTAAGGGTAGTTGATTGTGCCCGAATGGCGCTGACCGAGCCCCCCCAAATAATAACAAAGGCACAAATGAATCTGGTGTTTCTCATAATTTGTTTTGCGACGCCGTAAACGAAATAACTCATTCTCATAAGTTGATCCCCCATCTCAATGCCTGTAAGCGCAATTGGAACCTGCTGCCCAGACCGAAGGTAGAAAAAGGACGTCTGGACATTGGTGAACTCCTAAGCTCCTGACGAGATTTTCAGATTCGACATTGTCCTGATTAGAGCTTGATGGAAGCAAGTCTCCATAAACTAATCTCTAAGTAACGTCTGCAGTATTGCTCTAAATTTGAAGGCGGCCTTGAATCTACTTCACGGGTGCCGCCCGCTAATGAGGACCTTCTCATGAGTGGCTGTAGGAAGGGTTGGGGCCTGGCCTTCCCTACTTCGGAATGGCAGCAACAACCGCGGGTGCTTCGGGTTTTGCTCTCGGGCCAGGCGCTTTGCGAAAAGGAGAATATTACAGTTGGCGCCGTCTGGTCAAAGAGATGGTGAACCTCGAGAGACAAATGAGGCCGGATTGAAAAATTGAAGAAACGAGCCGTGCTGTTCCGCTCTGCTTCCTTAAACAAACTTCAGCCAGCCAAAGACAGCCGGTACATGGAAGGCGGGTTCGGGTGCGTGCGTTGGCCTCCAGGCGAGGTAGCCGCGAGTGGCACCGCTCCCTACGCAGCGAAAGAGGTTCGCACGCCAGCGCTCGCCCTGCTGCGGTGTATGGATCCAATGATCCCAGGGCACGCGCATGGCGATGATTACCCTTTCTTTCTCAATCCGTGCGGCTGCAGTCATGCCTGAATGAAACTCCCAATCAGTCTCGCGCTTGTCGGGCATCGTATGAATGGCCAAATCGATCCATTCCCCCGTTGGCGCCGCCTCAAACTCAAAATATCTCTCCGGTACGTTTGGGTCGGGGGCAAGAAAAATCTCGCAAACATCTCGATCCCACAGTCCCAGAGTCTTCTGCGCCACTTGAGGAGTGGGGCTGACGACTAGTGGTTCATTCTGCTGACAAGCGTAGCGGACGTGGATGGCGTCGTCGGACCAGAGGATCCTTGCTTCTGCGCGGCGATTTGCGGGAGCCGGCTCACCGGACCAGTAATGATCAATCAGGATCGCGTGGCCATGCTTCCAGGCCGGATGGTCGAGCTCTGCAGCCTTGATATCCGCAGCGATGTGCGGCGCCTCGATGACGGCCGCACGGGAAGTTTTTAGTTTGCTGTCCATATGAATCAGCGTTGGCCGAGGATCCTAGTGAAAACGCGCCCTGCAGTCTCCTAAAACGCGAACAAGGAGACGCAGGCCTTCGAATTATTACGCTACTCAGGGATTGAGCGAGTCCAAACAGGCCGTTAACAGGTGCCGTGGATCGCTGTGCAGAAAAACCTGCGCGCCGGTCGGTTTGGAAAACTTTTCGAGCAGGTATTCGACTTCGTCGGCAACCCCGCCGGTATTGGTCAAACAGCCAATCACTTTCCCTTCATCGTGGGCGATCGTGAACTCGTTCAATGAGCCCATCGCTCCGGCGATGAAGAGCACGATGTCGCAGGAGCGGACCAGCACTACATTGCGTCCCTTTAGCCCAAACCCGGTATAGATCAGGACGTCGCAGGCGTCCGTCGGTAGTTGATAATGTTCGAGGTGTTCCTTTTCGTTGCCTGCGGGTGAGATGCCGATATGCAAGGCGCCGGCTGAACGCGCCTGCTTGCCCGCGGCATAAACCACGCCGGTGGTAGCGCCGGTAAGCAGGATTACATCCCGCGCGGCGACGGCCCGGGCCAAGGACTCAGCTTTTTCACGCAGCTCCTCTCCGGCATCGCCGGCTGCCTCAACTGAGGAACCCATCACTCCAACTTTGATTTTCATCATAAGAAACCAGGTCTCTTGGGTCTTAGGCCTTTGCTCTTAGGCCTTTGGTTGGGACTTGCCCCTTCGTGTTCCTTGCAACTCCGCGATTATCTTAGCGGCCATATGATAAAGGGCCAAAGCCCAAAGGCCAAAGGCCAAAGACTGCTTATGCGCTTTCTGTCTCCAGCCTGCTTTCTACAATCCGATCATTGTGCTCTTCCTTACCTTGGTCCCACCAGCGGCTGGTAAGGAACCATATTATTCCGGGAACCAAAAAGAATATGCCGATGCCAATCGTGACCAGGCGCGGTGACCAGCCGAACCGATCCAGCATCTCGCCGGTAAGATAGTTTGAGGCGGCCATCGTCAGGGTCAACAAAGCGAGCTCCGCGGCGAAGACACGACCGCGAAAACTATCTTCAACTCCGCGCTGTAACAGCACGGTGGAAAAAACCCAGAGGATACTCCCACCCGTGTGGGCCAGGCCCAGCACCAGTAGCGCAAACACGAAATTGCCTGCCCCTCCAAACGCGATATAGAACACGCCGCCGATCAGAAAGGAGATGCCGATGGAGACCTGCATGCGAGTGCGGCTTTCCCCCGCAATACGCCGCGCCACAATCGGCCCTACCGCCGTGCCGATGCCGCGGGCCGCAAACAAAACACCGATCCCGGTGGCGGTTTTGCGGCCTACGGGGAAAATCCGTTCGCCAAAAACCGCCAGCAGGGTAAGTATCCCGCCGCCCAGCCCCCAGGCGGGTTTGACCAAAAGCAGCGCCAGCACGCGCGGGCGACGCTTCACGTACCTCAGGCCCTCAATCGTCTGGGTAATCCCCAGGGCTTTGCCGAGCGAGAGCTTTGATTTTTCACGCACCGGGCGCTGGGGAAAACGAATACTGGCAATGAAGATGGCGGACAATAGGTAGGAGAGGGAGTCGAGAACGAAAGCGAAGTTGGTTCCAAACAACCCGGTTACCACGCCGCCGATGGCTGCTCCAATCGTCAGCATGGCCGACCAGGTAACGGATGAAATCGCATTGGCCGGCAGCAGTTCACGATCGGAAACGATTGAAGGCAGCGCGGCCGTCCGAGCGGGTTCGAAGAAGGTAGAGAAGATCAGCTGCAGCACCGTCAGCACATAGATGAGCCACAATTGATCCGCGCGCCGCACAAACAGGAAACCCAGCACCACGAGGGCGCGCAGCAAGTCCGAGAGAATCATGATCGTGCGCCGGCTGAAACGATCAGCAAGCACGCCTGAAATTGGTCCAAAAACAAAACTGGGCACAAAGCGCGCCACCATCAATAAACCAATGTTGCGACCTGAACCCGTCAGCTTCAGGATGATGGTGTAGAGGGCGATGGTATCGAACCAGTCTCCCATCTGGCTGACGACCTGGCCCAGCCAGAGATTTCGGAAGTCGCGGTTGCGGCGCAGAAGTTCGACGTAGCCAACCGGGGCATGAGCTTCAAGATTCCTGATCGATTTTGCCAAAGCCCGTCCTTCGAGCGGCTTAAACATTGGGAAAGTTCAAGAGCAGGTTGCCGCTTCGCCGGTCTGGTTGTCAAACATGAGGCACCAACCTGACCGAACCTTCAATCTGACCCTTCAATTTGCCCAGACCAGCCTGACCGCTGGCACCCACCAATCTGCCAGGACCGCAAAACGGCGAGCAATTGATTAACTTTTCCGCGGCCGACGCCGCTACCGGCCTGCGGCACATCAATTGAGAAAGAGAGGGCGCGGCTGGGAAGCTCTTGGGCTTCCAAAGTGCTCCCCGCACGAGCTCTTATAGCCGCCAAGTTTTGAAAACGTGAGGTTGCGAACAATGTTGCTGCTGAAGTGCGGCGGTAACAGGAATTTTACCCGGTCGCTCTTGCCCGCTTTCCGGCGGTGGCGTCTGCTGAATTAGCTCCCAGCAGTCGTTGCCGCCGGCACAACGCGATCGAGATATTTTTGTTCATTTGGGACAGCGCAAGTAGTAATCGATTCTTACGTAACAGCTAAGGAGCCTGGATGCACACGCCCGACGTCAACGGTTACTACCGCGCCCTGAGACTCTATTGGGCAGTCCTCCTGGTCAGTTTTATAGGCGTGGGCGCCTGGACGGTTTATGAATCACCGGGATTGAGTAGTGCGTTGCTGGGTCGCACCTTCCTCCCCCTGCTGGTGGCGGTCGCTATCTCCTATGCAGCACGCCGGATTTTTCTCGATCGGCTGAGCGCGAACGCCAACGAGGCAGAGGCGATGAGCCGCCTGCACTTGACGATCGCCGAAGCGCTCGCCACTGCGATCGATGCCAAGGACCAGACAACTCATTGCCACGTGCGTCGAGTGCAATTGTATGCGCGGGGCATGGGCGAGGCTTTCAATCTTTCCAGCGCGGAAATCGCTGCGCTGAAGAGCGGCGCCCTGTTGCACGATATCGGCAAGCTCGCGGTGCCCGCGCACATCCTTAACAAGCCCGGCCGGCTCACCCCTGCTGAGTTTGAAAAAATGAAGATTCACACAATCGTCGGGGCCCAGATTCTGAGCCGGGTCGATTTCCCCTATCCGGTGATTCCCATCGTGCGCCACCATCACGAGCAGTGGGACGGCCTGGGATATCCCGATGGTCTCGCGGGGGAGCAGATTCCCATTTCAGCGCGCATTTTCTCTGTGGTTGATTGCTTTGACTCGGTGCGCGAAGACCGGCCCTTTCGTCCGGGCATGACGCGGGACGAAGCGGTTGCCCTGCTGCGCCGCGGTTCCGGCAACCACTTTGATCCGGCCGTCGTTGAGCGCTTCATCCAGCACCTGCCGCGCTTTGAGGCGGAAGTGATCGCCCACGGCCTGCAGTCTCACAGTCGCAGCAGCGATTGGCGCGAGCCCATCAAAATGGCAAACGTCGACCTGGCCCAGACGCGCGAGCGTGGCTGCTACATGGCTTACAACCAGATCAAGGACGCCGATCGCGAAGGCTATGCGCTTTATGAGATTGCCCGCACCTTCGGATCTTCGCTGGAACTGACTGAGACGCTGGCGGTGCTGGTGGACAAGGTAGGCCACCTGGTTCCCTGGGACACCTGTGCCGTTTACCTCTATGACGAGCCCAAAGGCTATGCGGCCGCAGCCCATGTGGTGGGCCTGCATGCGGATGTCATCAAGACCAGGACGATTGCGCCGGGCGAAGGCGTGACCGGCTTTGCGCTGGCCAATCGCAGCCCTGTCAACAAGCTGCATCCCAGTTTGGATTTCGTGAACTTTGACTTGCCGGGCACGGCCTTTAGTTCCATGGCCGCGCTCCCGCTGTTCAAGGACGACGTTCTGATCGGCGCGCTGTCCGTTTATTCAGCCGAGTTGCAGCATTACACCGACGATCACATGCGCATGCTCGAGACGGTTACACGCCTGGCCTCGGATGCCCTGACCAACGCCATGCATCATGCCGAGGCGGAATCGAATGCCCTGACGGATCCGCTGACCGGCTTGCCGAACCCGCGCTACATGGCGCTCAGGTTTGAGCAGGAAGCGGCGCGCGCCCGGCGCACCGGACGGCCTTTCCAGGTAGTCATGCTGGATCTGGATGATTTCAAGGCGGTGAACGATACCTATGGCCATAAGATTGGCGACAAGATGCTGCGCGAGGTGGCCCACCTGATCCAGGAGCAGTTACGTGAATACGATTTCCTGGCGCGTTATGCGGGCGACGAGTTCGTGGCCATTGTCCAGGAAGTGAAAGATTCGCAGGTGGACGATCTGCGCTATCGTATCGAAGACGCCGTGACCAAGTTCTCGATGCACGTGCGCGGCGACCGGCGTGCGCGTGTCGGCATCAGCGTGGGCACCGCCACCTTCAGCGTCGACGGCGAGACGCTCGACCAGTTGCTGATCGTGGCCGATCAGGCCATGTACCGCGTGAAGTCAGAGCACAAGCAGGCACGTAATGCCGGTGTGGTTGCCAGTGGTCATGCCTTATCGTTGAGCACTGCCCCGCTAAGCGAACCGCCAGACGACGAGTTGACCTCGATCGCCGTGAACTAAGCGCAAGGTTTGAACCATCTCGCTCTCATTCTGAATCCAGCCAGATTGGTTTTGCGTCAGCCGGAAGCTCTTTGCCCGTCGGGGCGTCGATTGAGGTAAATAAGGGCGATAAAGTTTGAGGCCGCGATGAGCAGCATGACGCCGAACATGAACCAGGCAACATTGCTGCGCACCAGAGAAATGGAATTGGTGACGGCCGTAATTTGAGCGACTGACATTCCGCTTTCCGAGAGTGATCTCGAAGCGTTTGCCTGGGCGATTGCGAAGTGCCTGGCAAAAAACCAATACCCCAGCAATAGCAAAAGAAACTGCATTGCCGCGAAGAAAATCCAAGTTCGCGTTCGCTCCCGTACTCTTGTCACTGCGTGCCTCCCGGAAAGTTTTCAAGCTCACACAATTCGGTTAATTAGACTTGCCGGCTGTGGTGAATTGAAAGAGAGCTTGCAGATTTAAAGTGATATAGGTGAGCAGCACTCCGAATATGAACCACGAAGTGCTGCTACCCGCGTTGATGATCACGCCGGCAAGGGCTGAGGTCTGATCAGGAGGTATCCCGGCGTGCGACAATGCAGCTCTCACGCTCGGTTCCAACTGGCTGAACCGGCCGATGAGAACCCAATGTGAAACCAAAAGCACGCTCGATTGAAATGCCCAGACCAGATAGATCACCCAATTTTGCCTGGTTTCTTTCAACACGGAGACCTCCTGATGCAAAGTTTATGCTTTTCCCTAAGTTCTCGCCCATGGCCGATCGATTAATTGTGTCCAGAGGGCTTCGTTACACGTGGTCCGCATTTCTCTTCCGCATCGCGGAGCCAGTTGGAGTTGATGCTGTCCAGGGTTCGTTTTTGGCTCAAGTGGAGATTCATCGCTCCGCCACCAACTCCGACTGTGGTTGAGACGGGCTTAGAGCCGCCACCTCCACCTATCGCGGCTGTTGAGGTAATAATTAACATTGCCTCCTGGGCGAGAAAACCATCAAATGCGTCGCGCCAGTTAGCTTTGGCCTTCTTCGTCAGTGGCGCCGCACACGCTTCCCACTGTCGCCATTGTTCCCACCTGTTTCCAGCATCAATCCGGCGCTGAATTTCTTTTTTATTGTATTCGTCGGTTGCCTTGGGATTAAAAACATTCTCTGTTCTTCCCTGGGGATCCCACCCGCCAATTGGGACCAGTGAAAGGCTGAAGTCGCAATGCGTGTAGAGGAAGCGTCGCTCCTCGGCGATGACGGTGCCAAACTGATCGCGCGTCTGTACGATCAGGTATCTGTCCCAGCAAATGAGCCCGCTGGGATCGAGGCGATTCGGCGCGTCATTACCTACATACGCATAGCGATTGAGGGTTTGCGGGTCAAGCGGATCCAGGCTGCCGTTGTAGGGATCCGCACTCGTCCAGCGGCCGGAGCGGCTTTCATACTTGCGCCACCGGGCATGGTCCAGCCCGGTCACATCGTCTCTTTCCACCAGGGCGTATTTCTGCCGGTTCCCATCGCTTACTCCAAATCCCTGGCCCGCGGTCCGAAGGCCCACGCCCGCGCCGATCTCTTCGCCAAAGGGAAGATAATCATGACGCATAGTGACAGTGCTTGACGCACCGAAATTGTTCATCGCCGCGCGCGCAGAACCCTGCAGGTCCTGTAGCACGTAGGTGATTGGCCCGGTACCGGCAACCGCGGCGCCCCATGCTTCCACCTCCACCACCCGGCTGTAGAGATGATCTGAGCTGTCATTGACGGTCAGACGGATCTTGCTCGTGCTGATGCTCGGGAAAGAGAACTGGCGCCAGACCTTGTTGTTTCCGGTGACGTTGCCGCCGGTAATCGTGACCCAGCCTGATCCGTTCCAGTACTGCACCGTAAAGGCAGTGATGCCCCAGTTCGTGAAGGTCTGGGCCAGGGTTGGCTCAGACGGGTTCTGGTTGTTGTCCTGCTGCGTGACAATGTCGATTTCGTCGATAGTCCTCGTGCCGCTAAAGTCCACCTGAACCCAGTCGGGAAATGTGCCGTAGGTGTTATCGAGCCAGATTGAGTTATTCAGTGAAGTGCGCGCGCCGTCGTTGACGGAGCCGGGCGGATAGGTGCCATAGCTGGGATTGGAGAAATAGGACGAGGCCGTGGCCACGCCGCCATTGGCCGCCAGGGCAAAGTTGGCTCGCGGTTGAGTGAAAGTCTGGCTCGCCAGTAGCTGGCCGGCGCGAAATATGTTTTCCCGTTCCAGCGTTCCGCCGGTCGCACCGGTATAGTCGGCAATGTTCTGGCCAAAGATGTCGAAGACACGCGTGCGCGTAACGCCATTCTCCGTCGTTTGCACGCGTTGCCCGGCGGCATCGTAGACAGAAGTCTGGGTGACATTGCCGGAGGTGGCGGAGATTTGCCGGTTGCTCGCGTCATAGACGTAGCTTGCGCTGCGGAATTTCGCATCACTCGTGATGTTGCCGGCGCCGCCCGAATTGTTGTCGTAGACGACTGGCGTCGCCCCGGTTGCCAGGAAACGATTGTTGGCCGGATTGATGTCCGCCGGCTGCACCGGGATGTAATTGACGTTGACGTTGTTTTGATACTGGAAGCGATTGCCGAAGCGATCGTAGTCGTAGTGCGCCGCGTAGGTCCGCGTCCCGTTGTCGCCGCGATATTCAGCAGCGTCGGTCAGGCGGGCAAGGGCATCGTAGACAAACCGTTGCTCCCATTGTTTCGCGCCATTGGTGAAACCTTCGATGCGTCCGATTTGGCCATTGTTCCTGGTCGTTTCAAAGGCGCCCGTTGTCTGGTTGAATTTCCCGTAGACGTAGTTGTAGCGCTGCAGCTCAGCCCCCAGCAAATTTCTAAGTTTGATTTCGCCCGGTTGCAGCGCGCGGTTGTAGCCGATGGTGTGGACGGCGCCATTACCCCACGTTTCGGACGCCAGACCGCCGCTGGGGACGAAACTGAAAGCGTTCGCAAAGGTAGTCGTCCCGTCACTTATGCTTGTCAGCCTGCCGGCATAGCCGTACGCATTGGTCAGCACGCGATTGCCGGGATAGGTTTCCGAGGTCGGCTGCCCGGCGAGGTTGTAGGCGTAGCTCAGTAAATAGTTTGTCGCTCCGATCGTTTGCCGCTGACTCTTGATCTGGCCCATGGCGTCGTAATCAAAATGCTGGACCGTGGCCGGCACGCCCGTGACTGCGGCGGTCGACTGTTCCGTCAGGCGGCCGAGATTGAAGTAGCCGGCGCGCGGCTGGTCATAGAAATAGTTGCGGGTCGGAGTGCCCTGCGGTGAAGTGCCGTTGGCGAGGAAGTACTCGATTTTGCTCACGCGATTCAAGCCGTCGTACGTGAAGTGCGTGTTGATTTGTCGTGCGTCGAAGGCATCCTGCACCAAACTTTGCGAGTTGTAAATAATTTTCCGCGACCATTGATTGTTGCCGGCCACGGCGTCTGTCGTGGTCCAGGGCGCCGCTTCTTCGACATGTCGTTCGTGCGTCAGCCTTGAAAGCGAATCGAACCTGAAATAGCGATGCTGGGTCACGGTGGGGCCGGGTTGGGCTACGTGAATCAGGTTATCGAGCACATCGTATTCGTAATTGGTTGGTTGGCTGGGGCTGTTGGTAGGGCCGAGGTCCCCAGCTGTATTTGGCTCGTCCAGTCGCACCAGGCGGCCGAGCGCATCCACTTTTTGCCGTTTAGGCTTAAGCGCCTGATCGGTGACGGTCGTAAACGATCCGGAGTAGGAGTAGGTTGCGGTCGTTGTGGTTGGCGCGGTGTCATCACCGCTGGGTGAGGTCACCTGGGTCAGGCGCCCGAGATGATCGAAGGCCCGGGTCGTCAATGGTCCATCGAGGTGCAGCCCACCCCCATAACCTCCCGTCGCAAAGGGGTTGGTGTAACGATACGCGCGCCCCATGACATCGTATTCGAACACCTGTGAATTCCAGGGGCCGCTGGCAGTGCCGTCAAAAAATGTCTGCGCCACCTGGCCGCGCCCATCGTAGAAGCTGTAGAAATCCATCCAGTTGTTCGCGTCGACGCGCGTCGATCTATTGCTGTAGTAGTGGGTTCGTCCGGTGGAGTCCGGCCACAAGGCATCGTTGTAATAGAGATAGGTTGCGCCGCCGTTCGGATAATCGGTGTGATTCAGGCGGAGAGAATCGGCATTATAGAAATTGGTCGTGACCTGTCCGTTTTCATCCGTCAGGGCGCCAGTCAGTCCGGTATTCAAGTCATAGCTGGCCGTTTGTGTCAGGTTAGGGCCAGCGGTCGGGCCGCTGGTGACACCGGTGGGATAGGCATAATCGAAGCTGCTCGCGTAGCTGTATGACTTGAGCTGGCAGCAATCCACTTCGGTGCTGGTTACATTTCCCGCGATGTCGTAAGTAGTGGCGTGAGTGACCGGCCCTGCTCCGGCGGCGGCATCGGTATAGGTAGTGACACTGGTCAGGTTTCCGCGATAGTCGGTTGCTGATTGATAGGGGTTATATTGCGTGCAGACCCACTCCCAATCAATGCAGATGCGGCCGGATCGTTCTTTACAAACCCATTGGCAATTAGTCACGATGGACTGCTGGAACGGATCGAAGGCCGGATCGTGCATTTCTATGTCATCCCTACGGGTAAGGTTCGCATGAGCGCTGCCGTAATTGTCATAAGCATAGTCCACGCGCGCTGCCGGTGTCGCAGACTGGCCCGCAAATACCCTGACTGAAAGCGGCAGGTGCAGAATATGCCGATCCACGTAAGACTGTGAGGTTTGATAGGTCGTCTCTGTGCGTCGCAATTCGGCTCCGCTGGCATTCGGGTCGCTGGTGAAGTCGCGCTCGCTGACTGAGGCGATATTGTTGTAGCTGGTGTAGCTAAAGAGGGTCGCCTTCGTCTGACCCGCATCGTCGGTGATCCTTTTCTGACTGATCCTTGGTTCACCTGCGGGACTTACTTCCCAATCAACTTTGGTATGGGACAAGAAGCTTGCTCCCTGCTTATCGATGTAGACATCACTGAGTAAGCCATCATTCCACTGGCCCGCATTGACGATCGTCTGAGTCTCGGTGACGATTCCGTCGGGTGCTGTCACCGTCGAGACTCCGGAAGCTTTATCAACCGAGAATTGATAGACCGGTTGCGCAGAGACACGTCCGGCCCAGTCGTCAATGCGCTGGGTGTAGTCCGGAGCATCCGAAAGGCCGCCGGCTGGGATGGACCTCAGCGGTGTTCCCTGATAGTTGTAGCTGGTGACGGCAGCGATTGTATTTGCGCCCTCTGTCGGATATTGGCCAGGATCGGTCACCGTGTTCCACGATGCAGAAATCCCGCGAAACTTAGTCATTTGGTACATCATGCCATACGCCGAGTAATCGAACCGGTAGCCCACATGGGCATTGTTTAACTCCACACTGTTCGGCAGGTAGATGTATTTTATGACGCGCACGGAAGTGGGAGCACTGACGCTGATTTGCGCTTGGAACAGGCCTGTTTGCGCAAGGGCCAAATCCTGGTAATAGAAGCGCATCAACGCTCTTTCGGCCTGCCCGCTCAGGCCCGGCGCTGTAATCGTCACAAGGTCCCCGTTTGCAGCGTAATAAAAGTTCACATAGCGCTGGAGCGTGTCCTGAATGGAGGCAATCCTGGGTCCGACGCCGCCGACATAGGCAATGCGTATAAAGTTGCCATTGCGATCGGTAATTTGGGTGGGATAGATGCGGTATCCATTGCCGCCGGCTCCGTAGGTTACCTGGGTGCCATCCGCGTAATAGAGAATACCTGAGCCCGGGCCGCCGCTGTAATGTATCGAGGTTCCATCGGTGCAGTCGTACTCGCCAGTAGTCGTGGCGGTTAATGCGTGTCGAGTGCCATCCGGATCCGTCAACGTAAACCCGTAGGAGCTCTGGTTTTCAATCTGACCGTAGCCTAACCTGAATCCAGCTGCGGGCCAGCCGGAGTCGACGTCATAAGTCATGTGGACGACCCCATTGGCTGGATCCACGGAGCGATTGAACAACTGACTGTTGTGTGCCAGGGCGAGTTCCAGATTCAACCCGCGACCGGGAGGCGTTGCGATCGGGATTTCGAAAGTGAAGTTTTGGCTTCCGGGATTTTCCGTTCCGTCAACAGCTGCGCTGGGCATCTGGGCGCCGGGAATAGTCTTTCCTGGCGGGGAGCCAACCGCATTCGCAGCCTGATAAAGAGAATTAGTTTGGTTGTCGGGCAGGGGATCGTCTCCCGGCCCGTGTTGCGGCGGGTAGATAATGTTCGTCATCGTAACCGCGGGACGGATTCGTAAACGTGCTGCGCGCCCGGAGTTGGTATGGTTCAGGAATCGGGTTTCAGTGCCTGTCAAAGTGGCCTTGTTGTCAGGGTGACTTGTCAGAGGCTGCGCTCCCTGTTTTTGTTGACCGCCCGACTGGTCCAGGCTTCTGTCGCTAACGATGGCATGCACCGTCGTTCTTGCGCTGCCGGCTTGGGCGGTCAATATTGCGTCGCCAGGACGGCCGGCGATAGCCTGTCCCTGACGACTTATCTGGACCACGTGTCGATTACTCGACCTCCATTCAGCCTGCAATCCGTGGATAGGAGATCCATCGCTGGCCAGTGGGACCGCAACAAACGACATAGTTTGTCGGGACTGTAGCAGCACCTCTGCACCTGTATTAATGCGGATCGCAGCCACCCTTGCCTCTCGATGCGCCCTTGTTTCGACCGGTTCAGGCGTGATACCCGGTGGGTTAACCAGCCGCGGCGGCATGCTGCCATCTTGCGGGTTACCCGGCTTAACTACGCCGCGGGCGTCGATCCACTTCTTCCTGGCGTGATCCAGGGTTCGTTTGGACTCGGAAACTGCATATTGCATCGTCGTCTGCCTGACGGCGGCAGGAACCATTGAACAGCACAGCAACAGCATTAATCCCTGCGCTGTAAGTTTGCGCACCTTCCGCTTTGCGCCATGCGTTTTGGTTGGTCGCCACGAAGCAAGTTTGGCAAGTGTCGCAGGGTTGATGAAGTACCGACGAGCTAACTGAGTTGACGACTTGTGCAGTTTTGGATTGTTGTTGGCCATGGGAGTTTCTCCTGGTTGAGGCAGTCGTTCAGCGAGCCAGCAACATGCGAGCAGGGCATTCTTGACACTCAGCGGCAGAACCTGGGTCCTTGATGAGGTGTAATGAAATCTGAGAATCATGTCCTCCCGTTAGGTTCCCAAGCCGTGTCCGGGTGTCATCCATTCCTGGCGAGCGCGAAAGAGTCTGGCGGCGGTGGAGTGGGTAATCTGGAAAGTGGATACCTCGAGTCTGAGCTTCAGAGTCGCCATCAGCTTATTGCCGGGCCAAACAAGGCCAAATGTGCGGGCCGCTTCGGCAGCGGTGCAACTCAAACTTTGAAGAGTCAGCAGACCGGCACAGGGAGAGGCCTGTGCCGGTCCTTTGCGCCACGTAATGCTCAGTTGCGTGGCGGCTTCGCCACACGTTCGTTCCCACCATAAACGATCGTGTCAGCGCAAGAGATGCACGGCTCGCTAACAGTGCATCTCAAGTTGTTTACCCCAAAAGCGCAAATATGCTGCAAGGCATTTCCTCCTAATGCCATGGAGTCAGGACATTGACCCCCTAGCTGCAGTCAGAGACACGTTCCTTAAACCCAGCGAAGACTATCGACAGATCTTGCGCGCAGCTTACGCGGGCCGTACGGCCACGCAAACCTTTCGTACCGCAAAGCAGCTTCGAGCCAGCTTACCTGGCAGCCTTCAGCAGTTTGGTAACTGTCTCGCCAACCGCTGAAATGTCTTCCGGCTTGCGCAGGAAGGCATTTACTCCCGCTCCACGCGCGGTCTGGTCGTCGAGCATGGCGGATAGAATAATGATCGGTGTTTGATGGTGGTGGGCCAGGCCGCGTGCATGTTGGGCTAATGCCAAACCGCTCATGCCTGGTAGTTCGTTATCCAGGAGCAGAAGATCGTAGTGGGTCTTGCTGGCGATCTTTTCCAGTGCTGCGGTGCCGTCAGCACACGTTTCAACTTCGCAGCCAGTCAGTTCGAGCTTTTCCCGGACTACTTGCGCGACTGCTGGATTATCTTCAACGTGCAGAATTCGAGTCTTATTTTTGCCGCGTTTCTTTTTCGGATGAGATCCATTTGCGTCTTGCGAGCGAATGATGCTGCGCCGCCGAGGAACGATGGGAACGCTTCTGTGTCGCAGCACTTCATGCCGTCCATTAAGCAAAGCAAGCAGGCTCTGGTGGTGATTAAAGCCCAGCAACCGCGCCGCGTGCGAGACTACTCCGCCCGTATCATCCAGAGCCAGGCCAATGAAGTGAGCTTCGTACTCACGGACTGATTGCTTAAATGAGAAAACGTTCCAGTCGACCGTTGCCGGAAAACGGGGAGACGCGTGCACCAGAGCAAGCACTCGTCCGGTACAAGCGGTCAACCTTCTCAAAGTGGAAAGATCCTGGGTGTTAATCAACAACTCGCGCGCGCGATCGACCAGGGCTGTCAGATCGTCATTGGCGAGAGAAGATCCCAGTTCTTCAATGAGAACCATTGCCGCGTTGCCCGCACTCTCGAGGTCGCCGGCTCGTTCCGCTACCTCAAGGGCGCGTTCAAGTGTCGCGCGACTTTGCTCCGGATGTTTAAGCCGCGCCAGTGCAATTCCGTGGGTCGTTAGAGCTTCAGCCAGCAATGACTGCTCATCGCCCTGTTCAAGGGTGCGCACCGCAGTGCGAGCAGTTTTTTCTGCTTCGATAACTCGCCCTTCGGCCAGCAAGACTCGCGCCCGAGTTTCATCGACTTGGGCCAAGTGAACGCTATCTTTGAGCGTCGTGAAGAGCATCTGCGCCCGGTCGAGATGGTCGTGCGCTTCATCATACTTCGCAATCGTACCAAAGAGAAATCCAAGATTGTTTTCAACACAGGCTTGGTGGCGTCCGAGTTCCGCCTCCTCAAAATAGAAACTTGCCGCGGAGAACTCGATGAGTGCCCTGTCGATGTAGTCGATTCGCTGTTCGGCTGCACCAAGATTTTTCAAAAGAGTCCCAAAGAGGAGGTGAAACTTTCCTTTTAGAGTCGCATTGGTACCTTCGTCGACAGTTGATGCGAAATCCGAACAAAAGCGCAACGCGTCGTTGAACCTTTTTGCAGAACTTTCCACGATGCCGTTCCGGAGAATGGCTATAGTTCGTAAATCGCCTCCTTGATTCCCGAGTTTTTTCAAAGCTTCCTGCAACATTAC